>VFQO010000517.1_pt1 | contig 40618 bp, 48 predicted proteins | sample 3512331 | NCBI WGS metagenome assembly VFQO01 (sample SAMN10412371, study PRJNA504923) | tailings metagenome | isolation source: Replicate 3 from Balatoc abandoned mine | place: Philippines: Itogon, Benguet | collected 2017-08-28 | reverse complement strand
AGTGATTTGGAGCCGGAACTGTTGAACGCCGATCCTGCTGTTGTGTTCTGCCAGGAATGCGCGACAGCGCGTCAATGACAAAGCCGTATTGATGCCCAACGGCGGAGCCGTTTTGCCTTAACGTGCTTTATTTTCCGTTTTCTGAGACGACCCCTTCTTGTGCTCGGCCCATACCCGCTTGACCTGAGCTGTGCTGCTCTCCGTCATGTCTGCGGTCTTCTGGATGCTGTAGCCAGCCAGGCGCAGGGCAACAATCCGCGCATGTTGTGCCTGGTTGGGCTGGCGGCCTTTGTAGCGGCCTGCACTCTTGGCCAGCTCGATCCCCTGGGCCTGCCGCTCTCGGCGTGTCTCGTACTCTTCCCGCGCGATCTGCAGCGCCATGCGCAGCAACATCCCTTGCAAGGCCTCCAGAACGATTTTGGCCGTCCCCTGGGCTTCTGTCGCCAGCTCGGACAAGTCCAGCACGCCAGGCACGGCCAGGCGTGCGCCCTTGGCCTGAATGGTATGAACCAGCTTTTCAGCGTCTGCCAGCGGCAAGCGGCTGATACGGTCGATGCGCTCGGCTATGACGACTTCACCGGCCTGCAGGTCGGCAATCATGCGCTGCAGCTCGGGCCTGTCTGCGCGGGCTCCTGATGCCTTCTCGCGGTACACCCCGGCCACGTAGTACCCGCTGGCCCGTGCCTGCAGGACGATGGCCTCTTGTCGCTCTAAATCCTGGGCTTCTGTGCTGACGCGCAGATAAACACGGGCAACCTTCTGGAGAGGCTGCAGGGGCTTGGCCATGGTTCCTTTTTTCGCCCCCTTGGGGGCGGCGGGCTGGTGGTGGCTGGCTGTCCAAGCCTCTTCACATTCGCGCGAACAGCAGCCGCCATGCTTGAGCGCCAATGATGGCGAGTCCTCATAGAAGGCCACAGGCTTGCCGCAGCCGTTCGCGCAGCTCTTGTGCTTGTCTAGCCAGGCCTGCCGCGCGGCCTGGCTCTCTCGGCGCTTCTGAGCCTGTCCTTGGGCCTTTTTCTTATCTTCTGGTGTTTTGGGGTCGTATGGCCCCCATCGCCCCATGAGCTTTTCAGGCATCTTTGCCCTTGCGGCTGTAGATAACGCAAAGCAGACCCGCCAGCAGAACGGAATCGACTACCCAAACCAGGCCCCACGGGATTGACCGAAAAGAGGCGATGAGTTCCGAAGTCTCAAACCCTCGCCCTATCAACCATGCCGCGCCAGAAGCCATGCCCACCAACACCAGCATGTCTTTGAGGCTGTCGATATAGCTCTGCCGCAGCATCTTGCGAATCAGCCATACAACGCCAATGGCAACAAGCCCTGAAACCAAACCATAGAAGAGCGCCATCTGTGTTCCTTGTGATGGTCAAATAGGGTATAGACAAAAGAGCCATGCTCCCCGGCATGGCTCTTTGAATGAATCTGCAATGTATATGAGCTAGGCTCACTATGGCAACCCTAAAGAGCCCTAGCGGGATAGCCCCCTGCTGTCGGTCATCTTGCGGCCCTGCTCGATGGTCAGCTCTCCCTTGAGCTTGCCTTGCCCGCCCACATAGTTGACTTCGTAGCACTTACCTACTATCGGCTCTTTACCTTGCAGGCCCACAGAAAATATATTCTTGTCGTGCTTAACAATCCCTTTTGGCCCAAATTGGTAAACATGCGCCTGGTCAACATGCAGGACTTGCCCCCCGTATTTCTGAGTCCTCATGTTTTTTGCCGGATTTATTGCCTCGTCTAAATAATTAATGCCTTTTGGCAAACCGGATTCAGGCAACACCTTCATTGTCATCCAGCCAGGCTTACCATCTTTCCCGGCTCCAGCGACAACAACATCAATTTGCCTTGAATTATTCAGCACACTTATTTTTACGCTGCCTTCCGGTTTGGCGATAACACCAGCTTCACCGATATTTCTAATCTGGTTTACTTGATTCTTCATCAGTATATTTTTCCATGTTGGCTATAAAAACAACACCACAAACCCAATTTATACGCTAATATACTTTCGTCATCAACTCCTTTTTTAAATGAATCATGGCAACTTACAAAGAACTTCTGGAACAGCGGGCACTACTCGAAAAGCAAATCAGCGATGCCCGAAAAGCAGAGGTTGGTGATGCTGTGGCAAAGATTCGCGCACTCATGAAAGATTTTGATCTTTCCATTTCAGACATTGCACCTTCCCGCGCCGCTGATAAGCGTGAAAAAGTTGAACCTAAATTTCGTGACCCCGCCACGGGCGCGACATGGACGGGCCGGGGCAAACCCCCTGCTTGGATCAAAGACAAGAACCGGGACGATTTTGCAATTAAGTCTTGATCTATAGAAAAAGGCCTGAGATTCAGGCCTTTTTTCATATCTATTTCCCGGTCTTGAAAAGGCCTATAAACCATTCTGAGAATATATTACGCCCCCACTCGCTACCGAAGAATAAGTAAACTCCGGCCAACATCGCCAGGCCGAATAATAACGCCGCCCCATCAGCAATTAACTTGCGTTTAAGTCGCTTCCGATTAAGCCGCTCTCTTTCAACGGAATGCACTATCGCCCCCTCCCTGTTTCTTTTTCCCGCGCAGGCGCGCGGGGCGGGAGTACCTGGGCCTTGCCCTGCTCGTACTTGACCTGTACGGGCTTACTGCCGTCGATCACCGGAGTTTGAGGGAATGCGGCCTTGTCGTGAGCCACTGTCTGCGTGGCTGAAACCTGCTGCAGCACATGGGTGGTCGTGTGGCCCACAAGCGGCCCCTTGTAGCTGCCTTCTGCGTGCTGTGCGGGGTGAGCCTTGGCAGCTGGGCCTAGCAGCTCCTTGGCCTCGTCACGGGCGGGCTCTAGCGCATCATGCAAGCGGTATTGGTCGCTATCGCGTTCTGGGAAAATCTGCTGCTCCCTGGTGCCTCGCGCCAGGCCATCAGCAACACCATGCACCAGCGTCTGTAAGTCTGCCTGGTTCATGGGACGGCCCCCCATCACAACCTCGCCAAAGGTCTGATTGACGCCTTTAAGGTCATGCAACGGTTTGCCTACAATCCGCTCCGCTTGCAGACAAAACATTTCTTCGCACTTTATTGATTCGGGAGAGCCTTTATAAACCCGATCAATATATTCCCAATCATCAACCATATCGGCTGATTGCCTGGAACCCCTGATAGCGGTCATTAATGCCTTTTTTTGTCCTTTTTCAAAGGTGAGGCTTCCATAGTGTCCGATGACTTCATGTTGGAGAGTTTCCCGCAGGTCTCCGTCGTTATGAATGTTGGCACAGGCAAGTGCGACAAATCCCCGTGCAGGATGATACGCGCCTTTGGTTTTGTCGGGGATGTATTGGGCTTTTTCTGTTCCATATAAGTCCTCAAATTTGTTTACAACATAAAACTGCAGTTTTTCTGCGCCTGGATAATCCTCGATAAATTTCTCAATTCCTGCTAACGCTTGGTCAGTGCTAATAGGCATATGGTGTCACCTTTTCGGCTGTGGCGGTTCTTTTTTTGGTGACAAACCCCAACCTGGCCAACTCTAGTTTGTCACCATGCCATGCAGCCTTAGCGGCGCTCTTTGGCTTCCAGCTCGCGGAAGCCCTGCAGGGCAGCCGCGCCCCCTGCGTTCTGGCCCTTCTGGTAGCTGGTGGCCGCGCAGCGCTTGAGGTAGTCCGTAGAAGTGATGTTTTGCATCCCGTAGCGGCTCTGGCCGTTGTCGTAGCCCTGCAGGTTGAAGAGCTTGCCCTTGTAGAGCGATGCATTCCAAGCCACTGCAGGATCGGCGGGGCGTTGCTTGGCCTGCATTTCAAACATGCCTTGCTTCGGGCCGATCAAGCGATTCCACGTAAGGTAATACTCGGCCTTGTAGCCTTCCATGAAGGCCTGCGAGTTGCAAGCGTCGGGGGACGGGGGTACAGCAGTCCAAGGCTGCTGATAACCGCCAGGTGGCCCCATCACGCCAGAAGAGGCCACGGGCTGGGCTCCGGGCAGTGTGGGCAGGGTCGGCAGCTGCACGCAAGCAGACAAAGCAAGGGCGGCTGCAGCCATGAGCGTGATTTTCGTAGCCTTCATGTGAATTACTCTCCTTTTTAGTTACTGGTAAATAGCGGATTAGTAGGCCATCCGAATTTCTACGCGGCGATTTTGAGCACGCCCTGAATCGGTGGTGTTATCTGCCACAAAATTACCGGCAGAAGAAAATCGAACTTTGATTTTCTCGGCAGCAATTCCATGCTCCATAAGAAACTTGCGGGCTGCCATTGCACGGGCCAGGGCAATGCGCCGGTTTGCCACGTCGATCACTGGCGAGTCGGTATAGCCATGCACGGTGATGGTCTTTGCGACTTTGGCCGCAGGCACAAGGGCTGCGGCTTCTTCTTCATGGCCGCTAAAGTCGGCGCTGTTGAAGGCAAACGCAAAAAGCTGGGCCTCGCCCTGCGCTTCATGCTGCAGCTGCTTGGCGGGCTCCTGGCTGGGCTTGCTGGGGCTTTTGACATGGCCAGCTCCGCGCAGCTTGGCAATCGTCGCATTGGCCTGCTGCAGCTCGGCGCGCAGGCGGGCTATTTCTGCTGCCTGGTCGGCTGGGGCCGTAGGTGCATGGGCATGGCCTGCTTGGTCTTGTTGTAATGGTTTCCCTGCACCGCTCGGCTGCAGCTCCTTGGTGGCCTCCACGGTCGCAGCTCGTTGCCCGATCTGTACCCGCAGCGGGCTATACAAGCCCGGCAAAACGGCTGTTTGACCAACTTGCTGATATGCCAGGGGCTGGCCCTTAGCGTCAAAAACCTGCAGCTCACGCGGCAGGTCAACATTGAATTGCAACGCGGTATGCGCGCCATCATCAAAAGCCCGGACAAGGCCCAGCTCGCGCCCCCCGCTGGTCACATAGTCGAAGCGCAGCGACGACACGGGCGGGTCTTTGGGGCCAGTTGCGCAAGCACTCAGAAGTGCTGCAAGGGCTATGGCAATGGCGGTTTTTTTCATGGTCGATCTTCTCCTAGTTGTCCGTGATTACTTGGGTCGTCGTGGCGCTCGATGTGGAGCAATCCACGCTTGTCTAGCCAAACCTTTTTAAAAACTCCAGTCTCATTCAGTTCTTTAATTGCCCTCAATAGTATTTTTCTGAAATTTTCAATACTGGCTGCCTTTGATCCACAAAGTTTATAGACCGTTTCTATCCTAATTGCGAACGGGTTTTTATGACTCGCGCCCCAATCATATAATCGTCGGGCAATCGGGCTTAATTTCCGATAAGTATGCCAATTTAACCGAGTGAAATTGTTTGCACCGAACCACTGCGCTATTTTTGGCGGTATTTCAACGGCATAAATCTTGTCTGGTCTACCCTCTGGGGTTTTCCATTTAAAATCACCGATAAGGCTTAGTGCGCTACCGTCATTAACATTTCTTGTTTGCAAGACTAATGCGGTGGCCTTCAATCTTAGCAAGCATTCTCTAAGCAGCTTGTAATTTGGCCCGCTCGGTGTCCAGCCAATCGCCTGACACATTTGCGAAGGTGTAAAGGTAATCCAGTTATCTTTAGTTAGATTTTGACCCCCAGCAAGAAATAGGCACTGGAGCCAAACTAATTCATCATTTTCAGCGCGTAATTCAGTGCCGGTATATGTGGCTTCACCCTCGCCCGCGATGAAAACCGCCTCGTCAAGATATTGCCTTCGCGGGCCACGCTGGGCCGTAAAAAGTGCCATGCGGCACATTTCATTCGGAGAGGCACGCAGCACCTCTGGGAGCCAGGGAAGAGCAAATTCAAGTTGCAGCTGCTCGGGCTTAGACACGGCCACGGTCTTGCCTTGGGCGCGATCCCTGAGCCAGTCCAGCTGGTCATCGAGTTTCTTGCTGCGCTTCGTTTCAAGCGCGGTGCGCTCGTCGCTCGCTGCCTGTCCTTGAACCTTCTTTTGTGCTTCCATGTCTTTGCTCCAGTGGTGACAAATTAGCGCCTGGCGGTCGCTGATTGTCACCATTTATCTAAGTACCGCGCTGCCTCGTCAATCGCTGCCGTGCCCCTTGCAAAGCACTGTTGCAAAAGGGTCTGCCGTTCGGCCAGCTCGTCAAACTCATAAGCCCGCGCAATGGCGTCTTGAGCCTGCTTCACCTTCTTGGGGTCGCTGCCCACATAGACCCTTGTTCTCGCCCCTTTGTCCATGGGGTAGATCAGATACAAATAGACCTTTTCGCGCTCTTTGCGCCAGTGGGCCTTGCCCCTCTCTAACCCCATCTTTTCCAGCTTCTGCAGCCTCTTGGCTATGGCCTTGAGTTCCTTGTCCAGTGCCTCAAGGCGCGCAGGCAATTGCTGGGCTTTGCGCTTTACATCCCTGAATAATGACATAAACATAGCGCCTTATATGTAAAAGTTTCCGAGTGCCAGGCGCAGACCTGGCCAGAACCTTAACGGCTATTCGTGTTCCTCTTGCCCTTGGGGCAAAGGCTGGCCGCAGGTAGGGCACAAGCCCTGCAGGCGGCGCACAGAACGGTGCAGCGTTGCATAGTCCACCCCACAAGCGAGGGCGGCAGCTCTACGAGACTCCCCTTTCACAAACACCAGCCTGCAGGCCTCTTTGACCTTCTCGCTACGCAAGCCGTGGCTGTCCAACAGCTCTACAAACTCTTCTTCGGTTATCAGCTGTACGGGGTTAGTTTCTTCTCTCATGCTGCTACTTTTGATGCGCCAAAGTGCTTCTGCACCTCGGCTGCTGCCTGGGGGATTGCTGCAAGCCATGCATGGGCTTCTGAGGGCGTCAGCTGACGCCGGGCCTGGGGCACTGCCTTGGTCAAGGCCAAAACCTTCACCTCGGCCTCAAACCACTGGCCTGCAGCGGTACGGGCCAACACAAAAAAGGTGGCTCGATGCGCTCCCCAATTGTGACGGCAACGGTAGAACACAACGCTGGAGCCGGGCTCTAAATCATCCCAAGCTCGCAACAAAACGCGGGTGGATCGTGCGGCAAACGTGCGCGCGTTCCACCACACCCAGCACCAGTAAGCCAGGAATGCAACAACGCAAACAGCGGCTAGTTCCTTCATTGTCGGAATCTCCCATGTCATTGCTGCATTCTCCTTGCTATGTGGTTGCTACCGTGGCCCGCTGGTGTCTCAGAGAAGAATCCCGCGCTCCCGCTGGATTTGTTCAAAGGTTGTCGGGCTGAAATGCAAGTCCAGTTCTACGCCCGCCTCCACCAGCTCGGCAATGCTGATATAGCCTAGCTCGGCGTTGTGCAAGTCCCCGTTGAGGATCGCATAGCCAAAGGCTTGATCTACGCCGCCCTCTGCATCCTTCTCAAAGATGAACCAGTCGCTACCGCCCAAGAAGTAATGCAGGTAAGCCACCGCCTGCCCGCCCTTGTCGCACTGCTCGTAGGTCTTGGGCATGGCCTCGATCACCCCGGCCATCTTCACAAAGGACTCCATAAAGCTGCTGCCCTCAGAGTCACGCAGGCCTGCGGCCATGACTGCCATCTGCTGCCTGGACATGAACGGGCGCACGGCCTTGATTGCTGTTGTTGCTGCTGCCATTTCAGCGGCTTTGTTGGTGATTTGCATGTGGTGTAGCTCCTTGCGTTGGGATGGTTTTATTATATTCGCCATATGGTGAATATAGCAAGGCCTTTTTGCACCTTTTTTTCCTCGCCCGATGGGCGGGGGCGGGTGTAGGGCTGTGCGGCATGGTGACAAAAAGCAGCTGGCCAGGTGCTCGCGTGTCACCATGAAAAAAGGGCCAGCGGCCCTTAGTGTTCGTCGTTGGTCTGCCCTGCTAGGCAGTCTCCCCGGTCGTCAAAGTCAAGCGTCCACGCGCTTTCCCCGTCCTCCCCGATTTCTTGATGGAAATGGGCGCACTCAAAGCAGATAGCCCTTTGAGACATGCGTAGGTTCGGGTGCAGGGCAAACCGCGCACAGCGCTGGCCCTGCCCATGCGTGAGGCTCACGCCTCGCCGTCCTCTTCTCGCTGTTTGCGTGCCGCCTCTGCCTGGCGCTCGACCAGCTGCTCTATCGTGACGGTCTGCGGCCCGGCAATCATCTTGCCCATGGCGAGAAAATGCGAAACGTCCAGAATGCGAGCGGGGTTAATGCTCATGCCCTCGCGTGGCGAAGAATAGGTAAATCCATCATCTTTATTGCTCATTTCTGCCTCCTTTAGTTGCTACTCAATCTCATGCAGTTACCAGACCCTCCAACGCACAAATATTCTCGTCCTGTGCCTCTTAGCTGAATCTCTGCATTAAGCCCCTTTTGGACAATATGGCTACCATCAACCCGGTAAACGCCCTTATCAGTTTCAAAAGAAGTATATGAACTGGAGAAAATAAAGCCGCTATCTGTGGTTTGCATCCCGCCTTGGACTACTCCAGCGGGCGTAACTGAAACCACTATTGCGTCTTTCTCTTTCTTTTCTTGGGCTTCTTTGCTCATGTCGTCCACGGTATCAGAGTATTTTCCCCATGCAAAAGCTGCCAAGGACATACTTATCACAAGCCCCATCATTTTCAACATAAAACCGCCATCGCCCCCGCGTTTTTTTGAGAAATAAGCAGCGAAGCCAAAGCCAATAACGGCTATCAATACCACGCTGCCCAAAGCTAATACCTTCGCTGACATAAAAATCCCCTCTCTTGTTAATCTAGGAAAACTGGCGGGCGTTCTCAAAGCTGCGTGCTCCGTCAATAAAGGCAATGCCCCGGCCAAAGCGCATATCAATGAGGGTGAAGGCGTTACCCGCTCCGCGCGCCTCGGCAACCCCTGCATAGGCTTGCTGATTAGCGCGAAAAACCATTTCCGTTGTGATACCTGCCATAGTATTCATTACAAGCCCCTTCTCTTGTTAGCTGATGATGTTTGCTGCGGAATACCTTATTATATGCGCCATATGGTGAATATAGCAAGACCTTTTTCCCTTTTTCCTCGCCCAACGGGCGGGGGCGGGTAGATCAGGGCACGCCCTGCATGGTGACAAAACCGCGCGATCGAGGAACCAGCTTGTCACCATCATGGTTTTGCGCGCAGCGCATAGCCGGTCGGCATTGGGGGAGCCCCAGCGGCGGGGGTTGCGTCAGCATCCCCCATGAGCGGGCAAGTGGTGGCCTAGAAGGTGGCCGCAGGCCAGTCCCAACGGGACTAAGGCGAATAGCCGCACCTGGCAGGGCATCCCGGTTTTTGCCGCTGCTGCGGCAAAAATGCCTCATAAACAGCAGCAGCCAGGCACAAAAAAAGGGGCTATGCACCCCCTTCGGTATCGGCCTTTTCATGGTGACAAAGAGAGCATGGCCAGGCTGAAAACTGTCTCCATGCCATCACCCCCTAAAGACCCGTCCTTGAAGCCCTTTGCGCTTGAGGTAGTCCAGTGCTTTTTGCGGCAAATCGTGCTCTGGCGCGGCTTTGCGCAAGGCCTGGGCTAACTTGCGGATCATCATCGCCATTTCGTCCATGGCCTGAGATTCCGGGGTCTGGTTGGGTGGGATGCTCATTGCTTTTTGCTCCTGTGCTGCCTTTGACCGTTCATTGTCCTCAGTGTTTTGAGGGTGGCTTGTCTCTTGCCTTTCCGTTGCCTGCTGGCCCCCCGCCGCCTCATACGACGCAGAAAAAACCGCAGGATCAGCCACACGACAAGGAAAGCTGCAGCCCCCCATGCACCAGTCTGCCCCTGCATCACCATGCGATGGCTGTAGGCGCATCTTCGGGCCGGATGTGTCCAGCAGCAGGCGCGGCAGCCGTAGCGGTCGCAGCGCTCTTTTTGCTGGGCCTGGTTGCCTCTGCCTTCGCCTGGGGTATTGGAGCCCCTGCAAAGCCCGTGACGCGGCCCACATAGCCGGTGGCATACCCACGGGTATAGCTGCCGGTCTGGTATGCCGATATTGCCGCCTTCAAGGCCTCCTGGCCTTCTCCATACCGGCGCACGGCCCCCGAGTAGAACTCGGTCAAGATGCGCCCCCCAGCTCCAACGCTGGTGCATGTGTCGAAAATGGTTTCTGCGGTCATACCGAAGCGCGCAAAGTGCTGGCTGTTGATCTGCGCGGCTCCCGCGTCAAAGCGGTAGCCGTGCTCCAAAAGCCACTTGGCCATGCTCACGGCTTCGTCTTTGTTCTTGGGCGGGTTCGTCAGCCGGTAGGCCTTGCCGTCCTTGGTGATGTGGTAGCCAATGGCGTGCGGTCGAAAGGCTGATTCCGTCCTGATGATGCTTGCCATGGTCTGCGGCGCAACGGTAGGAGCGCACTGCTCCAAGAAAGCCATGTCCATTTGTTCCCCCTTCAACCGCTGATTTTTTTGCAGCGCTCTTCAAAGCGCGTCATGACCTGCGCCCGCTTGGAGCTGGGAACGATCCAGCCATAGTACGGGGGCTGATTTCGATAGCCATTGTTTGAGCTGCAGACCTCAAACATCACTTGCTCCATCTGCCCCGATGCTTTGACTGCTAAATCACCGCTTGGCAGGGTGCTAGTGGTGATATGGCCCGTCTTTCCGTCGATCACAAAAATGCTCATTTGTCGCCCTCTGATGCTTTAAAAAATCAAGCGAATTTCCGGCCACATGGCAGTGCCTGCCTTGGCAAAAATGCGGCTATTCTCGGCCCCCTCGATCCGCACACGGATCAGCTCTACCCCAGCTCGGCGCTGGAGCCAGTAAACGCCCTGCAGCTCGGCTTGCTGCGCCCCATCGGTGCTTATCTGGCCCTCGGGGAAAAGCATCAGCGTTTCACCTGCCTGCAGGCGCTTGAGCATCGTTCGGATGCCATAGGGCGAGGCAATATCAACGGGCACGACCGCACCGAAGCCCAGCCAGGCCAGAGCCGCCATGCCTCGCATGGCAATCTTGGAGCGCTTGGAGTAGTCGGTATCCACGCCAAAAGTGAGGGGCACAGGGCTTGCCAGGGCCACAATCACCCCATCCAAAAGACTGACATGGTTTGCACAAACGATGGCAGGCCCATGCTTGAGCTTTTCCAAGCTCTGCGCGGAATAGCTGGCCTTCACGCGCAAGACCGGCAACAGGGTTTTACGCAAGACTGCTCTGATAATTTTTTTCATCATTGCCTCGGTGACTCAAAAATTGACGGCCTGCACAACAGGCACGGAAAACGCCCTACTCCATGCCCTCAAAGTCATGTTTTGGATGTGTGGAATGCTGGTGTCTGCGGCCCAATAGTCATTTGCAGCGCCGACAAGCAATTGCGGCTGCGCAGCCATGGAAAGCAAGGCTGGCCAGGCAAGAAGCTGCTCGTAGCAGACAAAGACTGCTGCGCGCAATCCGTTGAGCTGGCCCAGGCCGTGGCCCATCACATCGGCCACGGTGCCGCTGTCGGCCCAAGGCCGCCACATGGACACGGGCACAGGTATGCGCTGCTGCAGCTCGCCTTGCTCGGCCCCGACATAGACAAGGGAATTCCTTGTTGTATTGGTTCCGTCGATGGGTATTTCTGCACCGACAAGGACGGTGCGGCCCGTGCGTTTCAGCTCTTCGGCTGCGTCGGCCCACAGGTCGGCGGTTGCGTCTGTCCACAGGCCTGCAACGGTTTCAGGGAAAAGCATGTAGGGTGCTTTCGACTGCATCGCTATGGCAATCATCTGCTGGTTCGCAGCAAAGTCGCGCATGAAGTCGCGCCCGCCATCCCCTGCCCCGCCATAGTTGGTGTTCTTCGCCTCGATCCACTCCGGTGCAGCCGGTGTGGCCGTGAACACCAGCCCGGCCAGGCCGCAAGCGGCCAGGGCCAGGCCAGTGCGCCAGGGGGCATAGGCCACGGCAACCAATGCCAGGGCCATAACGATCACCCCGCCCCAGCCCATGGCCGGGAAAAAGACGCCTGCGGCCAAAACCGGGTTGCCCCAGCCGACAAGGCCAATGGGGGGAATTACGCACAGGATGACGGCCACGGGCACGCGCCAGTAATAGCCCGTGCGCTGCGCGCTCCACAAGAGCGCCCAAGGCAGTGAGAGAGCCAGGCTTGCACCCAGCCACAGGCTTGCTGCAAACAAGGCCGCCCAATCGCCGCCAAAGAACTTTGCAGCGCCGATGGGCAGGCCTCGGGCCACGGCCAGGTAATAGGCCAGCATCACCAGCCAGGCGGCAGTGCGCCTGGTACGGGATGCCCACAAAGCCACGGCAACGGGAGCCAGGCCCAATAGGGCCAGGTTCCCGCCCCAAGCTGCAGCACCAATGGCTGCAGCTGCTGGCACGGCAAAGCGGATCTGCTTTACTAGGGTCATGGTGCAAAAAAGGATCTGTTGCAGCTCATGCAGCGGGCTTGCCAGGTGCGGCCTTTTTGGCGGCGGGCTTGGCCCCGGTGTCGGGCTTGCCGTTCTTGTCTGGGTAGGTCACTCGGCAGCCGTTGCGGTAGTTGCTGCAGCCCCAGAACTTGCCACTGGTGCCCCCGGTCAAGAGCCGAATTTGCCCGCCCTCGCACTTGGGGCACTTGTATGCCTTCGCCACGCTCAAATCGGGCTTGCCTGCCTTGTCATCGCACGCGAACTTGCACCCGGTTTCTCGGTACTTGTCGCAGGCCCAAAAATGCCCCCCCTTCTCCTTGCGCGGCCAGCGCTTTAGGTGGCCTTCCTTGCATCGTGGGCAAGCTGGCCCAAGGGTTCCGGCCAGGGCTTCATTGCTCGCATTGGCCTGCTCTACGTGCTGGGTCACAAAAGCCGCCTGCAGCGCGACAAATTCATCCACCCCCTGCCCTGTCGTTTCGATTTCGCGCAGCTCGCGCTCGTTCAAAGCGGTAAGGGATGCCGATTTCACATCAGGGGGCATGGCGTCCACCAGACCACGGCCCAGCTCGGTGCTGATGATCTGTTTGCCCTTGGTGCCCAAGAACTCGCGCGCCTTCAATTCCTTGATGATGCTTGACCGGGTGGCCGGTGTTCCGATCCCTTCACCGTCCTTCAAGATGCGGCGCTGCTCTTCGTCCTCCATGTATTTGTAAATGTTCTCCATGGCCTTCAAGAGCGTGCCATCGTTGAAGCGCGGCGGGGCTTTGGTCTTTTGAGACTGCAGGGTGATGGCCTTGGCCGTCACGCTGTCGCCCTGGTTCATGGCCGGTAGTGCCTGGTCGTCGGCTTCGGGCTTCTCGTCGGCTTGGTCGTCGGCTTCGGGCTCCTGATACACCTCACGCCAGCCAGCGGCGGTTATGACCTTGCCGGTGGCCTTGAAACACTCGCCCGCAACCTGGGCCGTCACGGTCGTAGCCATGTATTCATGCACGGGGAAAAATTGCGCCAGGTACGCGCGCAAGATCAGCTCGTAGACGTTTTTCTCTTTGTCATTGAGCGCCGCCAGGTCGCCGCGGTGCATCGTGGGCACGATGCCATGGTGCGCCGTCACTTGCTTGTCGTCCCATGTTGGGCTCTTGATGCTGGGGTCAGCCTTGGCAACAAGGGCTGCAAGGTGTGGGTTCACATGGGCCACAGCTGCAAGCACCTGGGGAGCGTCGGCGTGCTGGGATTCGGGCAAATAGGCGCAGTCCGTGCGCGGGTAGCTGGTGAGCTTGTGGGTTTCGTACAAGGCCTGGCAGATTTTCAGCACATCATCTGCCGAGTAACCGAATTTCTGTGATGCTGCCAGCGTCACATCGGCCAGCGAGTAGCTGCGCGGCTGCTTCTCTTTCTTGGCTTCCTGCTTGTATTCCGTGATGTTTCCGGGCTTGCCTGTGCAGCTCGCTTTGAGCGCTTCGGCCACGGCCTTATCGGTCAGCCGCCCCTCTTCATCAAGACCCTTTGCACCCTCTGCAGCTTGCCATTTGGCTTTGAAGCTGCCGCCCTGGTGCTGCAGCTCGGCCAGCACGTTGAAATACGCTGCAGGCTTGAAATTTTCGATAGCTCGATCACGCTCTACGACAAGCGCAAGCGTAGGCGTCTGCACACGGCCAACGGTCAGCAATGCAGAGCTGCCGCCACGGCGGGCGCGCAGCGTGAATGCACGGGTCAGATTCATACCGATCAGCCAATCCACGCGGGAGCGCGCACGGGCTGCTAGGCCGTAGCGCCTGAATTGTGCGTTCGGCTGCAGGCTGGCCAGGGCTCTTTGCACGCTGGTGGCGTCGGTCGCGCTGCTCCAGTAGCGCAGCTCCGGGCCTTGCCATCCGTTCGCGTCGATGACCTCATCGACCAGCAATTGCCCCTCTCGGTCGGGGTCGCCGGCGTTCACCACGCTTGAGGCCTTTTTGAACAGTCCAGCAATGACCTGCAGGCGCTCTTTGGCTTCCTCCTTCGCTGCCGTTTTCCACACATTGGGGATGATGGGCAGGTCTTGCGGTCGCCATACCTTGCGGCCATTCGTGGCACGGGGTATGTCGTCGGCGGTGTATTCATCTGGCCCCAGCTGCTCATGCATGTGCCCAAAGCAGGAAGTTACGGTAGAGCCATCCTGGCAAGCAAAGAAGCCATTTCCACGGGTGACGATGCCCAGCTCTTCGGCAATAGCTTTAGCCACGCTGGGCTTTTCAGCGACGATCAAGCGCATAGTTTTCTTTCTGGTTGAAGACAAAAACCGGCGTCATGCCAGCAATCACGGTGTCTGCTTGGATAGGGCCGATATAGCGGCTGTCCAAGCTGCGGGGGTTGTAGGTCGATAGCACCCAAAGAGCGCCAGGCTCGATGCGGTAGGTGCCTGGTGCAACTGGCTGCAGCGGGCGGCCCTTGGAGTCGGTGGTAGGCAGCGGCCCATCAATCACCTGCAGGCCGTTTATTGCCATGCCTTTTGCGTCGATGGTCACGGTGTCACCAGCTCGGGCGGCCACGGGCTTGAGCATTGGAGCCAGGTCTTGCGGGCAGCTGCCGTGGGGCAGGTATCCGCGTTCGCGCACCAGCTCGGCAAACTGAGCTGGTGCGCAGAACTCCACATAAGCGCCCTGCTCTGCCTGGTCGTTCACTTTCCATAGCCCAAGGGGCAATGACTGTGTGATGTTGACCCTGTAACCCAAGGCTGCACCTACGGCCATTAGCGATATAAACATAGCACCAGGGAGCAAAGCTAACCCTATGGTTTTGCGCTTCACTGCTTACACCTTGGGCCAGTTGTCAGCGCTGCCGCTGGCCGCTTCGTCGGCGGCTTCCTCGGTGCGATCTGCACCCGGCAGGCGGTCGATGCGATGGGCACGGAAAACGATGATTTCCCGCGCAACCTTCTTGTTGTCCTCGCCAAAGGTGCGCGACTGAATCCGGCCCTCTGCGGCGATGTTGTCGCCTTTGTGCCAGTGCTTTGCGGCCAGCTCCGCAAGCGGGCCGTAGATCACCAGTGAGTGCCATTCAGTGTGCGATTTGCGCGCCCCGCCCTTGTCTTGCCAATATTCGGTTGTTGCCAGGCGCATATTGGTGACGGCCTCGCCGGATGGCAAGCGGCGCAAGTCGGGCTCATTGCCCAAAAATCCTTCCAGCTCTACACGGTTCTTGTTCATGGTTTACGGCTCCTTGGTGGCTTGACCTGCTTAACCTCAACGGGCTGCATGTCGGGGTTCGGGATGTTGTCGCCGTCAAGGCTCGGTTTGCGCTTGACGTAGGGCGCTGCTGCGGGCGGTGGCCCTTCGTCGGCCTGGCTGGCTCGCAGGCTCCGGCCTCCTGTCGCCTCTTCGTGCTCGTCCTCTTCCTCGGCGTCAACGACTGCAAGGGCTTCTGGCGCGATTTCTTCGGGCTCCTGTGGGTAGGCATCGGCCAGCGCCTGCGGCGCGTCCTGGGGCGGTTCTGGCGGCTCGGTGGGGCCGTCTAAGTCTGGTGGCTCCCCTTCAAAACCTGATTCCGCCAATGGCTCGCCGCCTGTGTAGTCGTCATCGTCCGAAAAAGTAGGCTCGTCGGGCGGGGCGAAGTCGTCATCTGGTGGCGGCATGTCTTCGGAAAAATCCGGCTCTGGCGGTGGCTCCAGCTCGTCCGGTGGGCCGTCATGCTGGGCCAGTGCAGTGATGGCCTGCTGCTGCTCCTGCTCTTGTTGCCACTGCATTGCTGCAGCTGCTGCGGCTTGTTCGTCTTCCTCGGCTGCTACTACGGGCTCCGCTTCTTGGAAGTCCTGCAGCTCGACCTGTTCAACCTCCTGCAGCGGCTGTGGCTTGGGGTCTTGGACGGGTGCCAGGTCATGCACGATCACGGGCGGGGCCAGCTTGGCACGCTTGCTGAAAATCTCGTCCTTGAAGTAGAGAATTTGCTTGCCATAGATCGGTGCAAAGCCGGTCACGAAAATGAGCATGTCGCCCGCTTCGGTGATGTTTCCGCGCGCATCTTTCTTCGGGCCAGGCAGGCGCCCGCATTCGTCGGGCGTCAACAAGGGCCGCTCAATCTCTTGCACGTTCGTGGACACCTGGCCCAGCATGGGAGAAAGCCGGTTGCCGGAATAGCTGTGGTCTGCCTTTACAACCGTCATAGTGCCGGTCATGCGCGAGAGCAATTCGGCGGTTTCCGGGTTGTTCGGGGCGTATGCGATTCGGATGTGCGTACCTGAGAAAACAAGCTCGTTTTCGCCATACACGTTGTTGAGCTGCACCTTGTCTTGCACGATCAAGTAATACTTGATTCCATAGCCTGCGGTGTAGCCCATGGAGTTGACGATGTTGTCCATGCGCCCCAGCGTCGGGAACTCGTCGATGAGGGCCAGCAGCCGGTGCTTGTACGTCTGCACAGAGCGGCCATCCTCAAACTTCATGCTCTCGGTCAGCCGGTTGACGATCAAGGCAAAGAGCAAGCGCGTGAGTGGCTTCAAACGGTCTTTGTCGCTTGGTGGCACAACGATGTAGAGGGTGGCCGGTTTGTCACCATTTACAAGGTCGTTCACGCAGAAGTCAGAGCGGCCAATGTTGGCAGATACGATGGGGTCGGAATACAGCTGCAGCTTGACCTTGGCTGATGACAAGATGCCCGATAGCTCCTTGTCTTCCTTGTCTAGCATTTCTTGCGCCTTCTCGGCCACGACTGGATGCACCGATGTGGGATTGCCGCGCACTGTGCGCCATCCGTACTGATGCGCCTCGTCCAAGGGCGTCAGCAGCATTTCGTTCAGTGTTTCCTCAAAGCTCTGGCCGGGCGTGGTCAGCACTGCGGCGACTTCCGGCAGTGAGGCAATACGGCCCTCGGCCTTGGCCTTGTAGCAGGCATACAGAATCACGCCAGTGAGCAACGATGTGGCGCTCTCTACCCAATGGTCTTCATCGTCTGTGTCGCCCTTGGGGTGGGTCAACATGAAAGCGATGTTTTGGGCGTCCGAAACGTCGCGCGGTGTGCCTATGCGAATCTCGCTCAGTGGGTTGAAGCTATGCCCGCCCTCCAGCTCCACCGGGGAAAATTTCAGCACCCTTTGCCCGGCCTGCTTCTCGCGCCATCCTGCGGTGAGGGCGTAGTTTTCGCCCTTGATGTCATAGACCACGGTGCTATGCGGCCAGCTCAACAGAGTAGGCAGCACCAGGCCGACACCCTTACCAGAACGGGACGGGGCGAACGCAATGATGTGCTCCGGGCCGTTGTGCCGCAGGTAGTGAATCTGGCCGGTTTTTTTGTCTTCCCAGCCTCCGATATACACGCCTTCACCCTTGCCGATCAGGCCCATTTCTTCAATGTCCTTGCGCTCGGCCCAGCGAGCGGAGCCATGCAAGTGTTCATTGCCCTGCTGCAGCTTCCGGGTGCGGGAATACATGATGAGCGCGGCGAGCAAAACGGATGCCAAAGAGCCGCCTGCGGCCAGCATCAAGCCCTTCCAAAGAACCTGCTTCACCTCGGGCTGCGCAAGCTGGTTGAACTTCAAAAACCAGACGGCCCACATATGGGGCATGTAGATAGCCACCGGGCCTGCCACGGTCAGCGGATCGCCTAGTGCAGCCTGGTACTTGAATCCGTGAGCCATCCATTGCGTGGCAAGGACGTTCACGATCAAAAGCAGTGTGAGCCCTGCAATGAGGGCTTGCCACTGCAAGCCCCCAAAGTTGCGGGGCGTTTGAGGTAGTTTGTAAACGCCCTGCATGGTTTAGCGCTCCATCGCCTTCTCTTTGGGCCGTGCCTTGGTCTGCGCAACCTGGGCAGCGGTCGCCCGGCCCTGGTCGTACTTGACCTGTACGTGTTGGCCTGGCTGGGGGACTTGTCCGTTAAAGGTGCTCTTGTCGTGGGCCACTGTCTGCGTGGCTGAAACCTGCTGCATTACGTGGTAGGCGGTCTGCCCCACAATCGGCCCCTTGTAGTTGCCTTCGGCGGTCTGTGCTGTGTGGGTCTTGGCGTTGTTGCCCAGCAGCTCTTTGGCGTCGTATTGCAGGATTTCTACCGACTCCTTGAGCTTGGCTTGCCTCTGCTCCGGGGTCATCGCCAGGCCCATCACCTTCTCGATGTTCTGAGGCTCTGCACCCATGCGGCGCAGGGCATCTGCAGCCAGGCCTGCGGCGTCGCCTGTGCTGTTGTCAAAGCTCATGCTGTCGGCCTTCGTGGGCGTGCTGTTCACCACTACCGTGTCGGGCGTTACCGTCTTTTCCTGCAGCGCTTGCAGCGCGGCGGCGGTCGGGGCTTTCAGGGTCAAATCCCCGGATACCTTGTCCACGTAAGCAACCGCGTTCAACTCGGGCAGAGCCACTGTCTTGCCGTCGCGTGCAACGGCAGCGATGGCCGCATGATCCTTGATGTTTTCAATGTAGGACTTCTCGCGCGGTGCGCTGTCCAGCTCCTGTTTTTTGGTGGCCGCTTGTGCCGTCTGAGTGTTGCTCTTGGCCATGAGTTTTGCCTTGTCTGCTGGGTTGAGTTTTTCGGCTTGCTTTTGCACCTCCCACTGCTCGGCCCCCTGCATGAGAGCCTGGCTCTCGTCGGGCCGCAGTGCGGTGCTGTTGTATTCGCCGTGCCGGGCTTGGGTCTTCTCGTGGGCCTGCTCGATCATTCGATCAAGTGCCACCTCGCGGCCCTGCTCGCTGGGTGCTCCGATGCTGACCTGCTGGCCGGGCTTGGGGAGAGCCTTCAAGTCCATCTTGTAGAGCGCCACGGCCTGCCCTGGTGCGATTTCAAGCGCAATGCTGTGCTCGGTTTCGGCAATGACCTTGCCCTTGATTGGCTCGTCGCTTGCCAAGCGCCCAAAGTTCACGCTGTCGCCCATCTGCTCACGCACCTGGGCGTGCAGAACGTGGTAATCCCCCGTTGCGTTGCGGTCTTGGATGCTTTGGCGCAGCTTGGCTGCGTAGGCCGGTGTACCGCGTGGCGGCACATCGTTGGGCTGCAGTTCCTGGGCATCTTCCCGGCCTTGCTGCAGCTGCTGTGCCTGCTCGTTGGACAGCTCTTTTTCTCGATCCAGCTCCATGACGTAATCGGAAATTTTCGAGGCATCACGGGCCGCCCGGAAAAGCTCGTTCTTGTCCTTTTTCAGAGTCTCTAGCCAGCCATCCAGATAGCTTGCATGGCGCTCTGTGTCATGTGGCAAACCGATTTCTGCCTGCATGAAAACGCTTGCCATTTCGGCGCGCAGCTCTTCCTTGGCGTACTGGGTGGAGCCGAAGTAGTCAAACTTCGTGATGCCGTCCCGGTTCAGACGGCTTTCGTGCCCTGTCCAGTGCCCCAGCTCATGCAGGGCTGTACCGTAGTAGTCCACCTCGGAAGGGAAGCTACTTTTGGGCGGCATGGTGATGCTGTCCGATCCTGGGCTGTAGTAGGCTGCTGTGCCTTCATGCCGGATGCTTGCACCAGAGTTTTTTAGGATGCGCTCGGCTGTCTCATTGATCTGCCATTCTTCACGCTTGGGCGGCTGGATGGCGGGCACGCCGTCCATCTGCTGCGCGTTGAAGACCGTGTAGAGGCGCTGCATCGGCGGGTCAAGTTTTACGCGCTCTTCACGCCATTTGCCATCGTCGCCCTTGACCTTTTCCACGCGGTCAAACTGCCAAAATTCAACCTGCGTGCCCTTCTCGCCCTTGCGTACCTGCCACCCCTTTTCCTGGGCCTGGTTGTACGTCATCCAGCGCGGATCATCGTAGCCAAGGGCAGAGCCTTTGGCCATGAGGTAAAGGGCATTGCCGCCCGTGTAGGGGCGTCCTGTGACCCCGTTGTGTGGCATCTGCAGGGCGCGTGCTGCGGCCTTGTCGTCCCATGGCTTTTGCCAGGGCGCTACCCCGCGCTCCATCATGTCCACTATGGTGTCTGTGACCTCTTGCCGCCAGTCGCGGCGCTCTTTGGGTTGTGTCGCCATGGTGGTTCCTTATTCGTCCGGCTGCTCGTCTTCAAAGCCTGATTCAGCAAGGGGGATAGCTCCCATGTCGTCCTCCGTTGTCGGGTAGTTCTTCATGTCAAGAGGGCCGCTCAACGCGGCCCCTGTCCCATTGGTATGTGCCTGAGCCGCGTGCATATCAGCCCCCTCCCCCGTCGCTGGGTTGGCGGTACGGGTTGCAGCCGATGGCGTTCAACACGTTCCAATATTTCTGCCCACTCTTCATGTCCTCATAGACATAGACACCCCGGATGTGGTCGGGCGGAATGCGGGGGTTGTTGATCCGGTGAAACTCGTTCACTGCACGCTCTTTGTCGGGCGACAAAACGCCGTAACCAGCCCACAGTTCAATGTTGCGGTCGTAGCCGATGAACTGGCACAGGTTTTGGCGATTGATAGGCACAATCACGCGCCTTGAGGGCATCGCGTTGGAGATTTCAAAGGGCTCATAGCGGCCACCGTTGAAGCCTACCCAGCCCTCGGTCGGCGTCAGCAGCCACATGGCTACCGTGTCCTTGTTGATGTTGTTTGTGTAGCCTGGCTGGCCGTTGGTTTCGCGGGCTCCTATGAAAAAAGCGCCCGGCTTTCCAACGTCTGCCGGGTCAATGTTGACCGTGACGGTGATGGTGGTGTCGTAGTAAGAGCAACCGTCACTATCACCGCCGCCCCCCATGCACACATCTTGACGTGTTGCCGTAGCACTGCCTGCCAGTACCACAGCTGGAGCCGCCAGGGCCAATGCTCCAAGCCATTTTTTCAGCTTCATCTTTGGATTCCTCCAGATTTCCCGCGCGCTGCGTACTCGTACCCGTTCGGGCCAGGCTTGAGCTGCCCGCCTTTCACAAGCTCCTGGGCTCGCTTTGCCACTGCTTTGTGATACCGCCCAAGCCAACCCCCGTACCCGCTTTCACGGGGTAATGAGGGCTGGCCTTTGGCTGCTCGCAGTGCATCGCGTGCAAGGTGCTTCTGATCTGTTAGCAGGGCTTCCGCTGGCCCTCTGTCAGTCACGACGATCTGCGCACGTTTTCGACCGTCGCCACCCTGGATGAATTGCCGCTCGATTTCGACAAAAGCGCCTGGTTGTAGCTGGCCCTTTCGGCGGGCCTCGTTGAGCGCTCCATCCTGATATAAATAATGCACTTTTGCGTCGGTTCCTTCAAGTAGCAAATAGGGTATCCCTCTGTTTTCATCCAGCCCTGTGCCGATGACTTTTCCACTGAGTCTGCGCACGTTCCGCAGCTCGGTTGCCACCAGTGGCAAACGTGGATCGCTCAGGGTGTGCCGCTGTTCATGCAGTGACTTGAGCCGGTCATTGCCCACTTGCATCTGACGCAAGGCTTGCTCAAAAGAGCGATCTACTACCCATGTCAGCGGGCCAGTCTTATGCGCCAAGCCCATCGTGCAGAGCTGCTGCAACCGGCGAATTTCGCGCAAGCGGGCCTCTCTGATGTGCTGCGCCTTGGGAATGGGCGTGTTGTAGTCCAGCTTGTGGCCCTCAGTAACCGGCTGAGACTTGTTGCGCAGGGCTCTATCCAGCTCAGTAAAGCGCTGCTGGGTGACTTGTCTTTCAGCGGCAAGGCGCATGTCTTCGTGAGTGCGGTATCCAAGCTGGTTTGTTGCGAGGCGCTGCGCGTTTGCCCGGATTCCTGTCTTGATGTACTCCTTGCCAAGCCGCAGGGGCTGGCCTTGGTCGTCAACACCTCGGATGGCTAAATGCACATGCGGGTGTTCTGTATTGAAGTGCTCGACGGCCACCCATTGCAAACGGGTTCCCGTGTCTTTCTCCATCTGCTTTACAAGCTCTTTGGTATGGCGCTGCAAATCCATTTTCTCCCCGAATTCAGGGGAAATAATGAGCTTGAATAAATGGTCATCATTGGATTTCTGCCAGGCGTCTAACGTGCCCGCAATCTCCATATTATCCCCATCACTGCCAAAACCTCTAGCTGGTTGCTTATTTACTTGTTTGCGGCCTTTTGCCTTTCCAGATTTGCCATCACTTCCCCGTCGCAAAATGCTATGTCGTTCGGCTCCTCCTGGCTCCAGCTTATTACGTGCATCACCCGGCAATAGCATTTCAGCCCCTTTTGCTCCGATCCGTGCCACACTGATGCCGGACAGACTTCGCAAACTATTGAGGGATTTGGGCGCAAGTCCTCTCTCGTAATGCTCGCCAATGTAGGGCTTATATAAGGCGCTATCTCTCCCGTTTCTGAGAATTCTATCTCTGCTGGATGGCTCAAGTCCTGTAACTCTTCCAGCTCCGAATGATTCTGGTTCTCTTCCTGGCTGCTCATTGCTAATTTCCTCTTGCGTTGTTAACTCTTTTTCCTCGCCCATCTGGGCGGGGGCGGACTCAATCTGATTTTCTAATGATGCTGACTCTCTGGCTATATATTTCCCATGAGCGCCCCATTGACCATCACCCTTATTATTTGCATATGTCACCCTTACACTGCAGCGCTGCATACTCGTGCCAACTTTTGCAGTTGGCGCACCACGCGCAGGCCTAGAGCTTCTATTACTACCGCCACCAGATTTTTTGCTTTGGCTGACGATGTTTCTTAGAGATCGAAAAGCCTTAGCAAAACCCTGAGAGTCATTCTTAGGTTTTGCATTGGCCGTGACTTTAACCTTACCGCCAGGCTCTTTCTCCCCAGCGTCCGACTTCTTACTCATCATTGCCTTCTAATTTCTCCGCAAAGACCTTCGCCAATGCAGAATCAAGAGCCGCAGGAATACTGTCCATCAATGACTTATACCGAAGCCGACCAACGGCTTGAGCCGCCGATTTTGCCTCGTCGTCTATTAGGTCAGGGGCCAACGTCAGAACCATTTTCATGAATTGGTCAATCACTGCAAATTGAAATTGCAAAGCTGAGTGCATTTGCGTCATTCGCTTTTGAAGTTTCAACTGTTGCTTTGCCATTCGCTCTTCCATCTGCTGCACCTCCGCCAAAAGGCTGTTGCGGTCAATGACCTGGCGCAGCGCATAGCGCCGGAAGTCAGCAGTAGTCATGCCTGCATCCTGGGCGGCCTGCTCGACCTGCTCCAGCAGCTCCACAGAGAGCCGGAGGGCAGGGATGCGGGTTGTTGTGGCCGCTCCGCTCTTGGTCTTCTTGGCGGGCTTCTTATCGCTGATACGGGGCATTTTGTGTGCTCTCAATGTGTCACGTTGAACGGTCTGTGTGACACATTCTAAATGCTTGTCAACAAAAGCGAAAGCAACCCGCAGAGCGCCTAAGTGTGCGCCATTCTTTATGTTCCACTAAAAATGTATTTGGATGTTGAGGCTGTTGGTGGTTTGGCCCCTCGGTTCCCTCGGAGCCCCTGAACACCCCCAGCTCCAAGGGCGTCAACGCGGTACACTGCACTTGCACTGCACAATCACTGCTGATACACTGCACTTGCACTGCACAATCACTGCTGATACACTGCATGAAATTGCACAATCACTGCACTTGCACTGCACAATCACTGCTGATACACTGCAGATATGTTGACAGAGACTGAAAGGAGCTTAGGAATGGACAAAGAGCGCGTAGCCACTGCGCTGCGTGACTTGGGCAGCAGTGAAAGCCGTTCCGAAACAGCCAGATTGCGCGAAGTCTTCCACGACATAGAAGCAGCATTAGCAGCCGGTGTCAGTCGCACTGCGATTCTTGAAACTTTGCATGAGCAAGGTTTCAAGATGACCCTCAAAAGTTTTGAGAGTGCCTTGTATCGACTCAGAAAAAAAGCTGCAGCAGGAAAAGACAAAGTTGCAAAACCTGTTTCGTCTATATCAGCCCCCGCCCCGGCCAGCATTCCTGCAGGCCAGGAAAAAACAGCCCTTGACACCAGCGAGAAACCAGCCGATGAAGAAACAAACAATTTACCATTGACACCAAGAGAGAAACGCGAAAGACGCGCAAACCAATTTATCAAACCCGAATCGACTAATCCGCTTCTTAAATCACTGAAAGGCAGTCAGAAATGAAAATCGCAGTTATTAATTTTTCCGGCAATGTTGGCAAAACTACTGTGGCACGCCATCTGCTCGCACCGCGCCTGAATAACGCTCAAGTTATTGCGGTTGAAAGCATCAACTCTGATGGCAATGCAGAAGCTGATGCAATCCGTGGAAAGCAGTTTGGCGAACTGCTGGAAGCAATGGCTTTGATGGATGATGCAGTCGTTGATATTGGAGCATCCAACGTCGAAGACTTCGTTAATCTCATGAAGCAATATCGCGGCTCCCATGAAGATTTTGATTTCTATGTGGTGCCTACTGTTTCCAAAAACAAACAGCAACGAGATACCATTTCGACTATTGACGCGCTTTCTGACCTGGGAATTCCGGCCAAAAAGATTCGGTTGGTCTTCAACATGGTTGAACTCGATGAAGTGCCTGAACGAGTTTTTTCCGGCCTTTTTGAATATCACGCCAGCGAAAAAACATTCACGCTCAAGCCCGAAGCCGTCATTCATGTGAACGATATTTATGGCCGTTTGAAGGGTAGCGAGCAAAGCATTGCTGATATTCTTTCCGATCCATCCGATTTGAAAGAACAGCTGAAAGCTGCACAAAATGCCGATGAAAAGCTGCGCATTAGTCGCCTGATAAGCATTAAGCGCCTGGCTGCTGGTGTTAGCGAAGAATTGGACGGGGTGTATAAAGCCCTCATTGGTAAATAATGGCAGCACCAAGCACTGCACTGGAAGCCTTAACGGCTGAATTGCTGGGGGACGTTGGCCGCCTGCATGATGACGTTAAGGCAATGGCTGCGGCTTTGCCTGGTGCGGCTCAAGCTATCCGCACCAGTGGTAAAGAGGCTGCAGATAGTATTAGCACCGCACTTGAATCTGCCGTAGCCGATCTGACGCATGAAGCAGCACAGCGCGAGGCCGCAATAGCTTCTCAAGCGGTTAATGAAGAAGTTGCACAGGCTCGCGCAACAGCTGCAAAGCTCATTGAAGAGGTGGCACGGGCTAACCGCAACGTCAACGCCTCTAAGTGGTTCACGGTCGCAGCTGGAGCCTGCATAGCGGTTGCAGCGGTCGCGGGTGGGGCAGGGTACTGGATCGCCTCGACACAAGCCGAATCTGCAGCTGCAAGGGCAGGGCGGGTGCTGGCTGGCCCCGAAGGTGCGGCAGCTGTGAAGCTGGCCGAGCTGGGCCAGGCACGCATTCTGCTGGAGTGCAAAGGGCCGGGATGGACTGAAAAAGATGGCTCTTGCTATGGCACGCCTGCGGCACCGGGGAAAACCGTTGGATGGCGCACCAAGTAGAAGACTCTCCCCGCCCCCCCAAGGGGGGAAAAAAATGGTGACAAATCTAGGCCTGGCTGGTCTAGGCTTGTCACCATTCCTTATGGTGTCAGTGTGCAGCTGGCCAGGCTGGAATCTGTCACCATCAGCGGGTGACGCCCCGCGCCTGAATAGGCTTTAGTTTTGTCACATCGGCCTGGTTGCCCCGCCGGGCGCTGTAGTCGATCTTCACATCCATACCGGGCTGCATATCCCGGCCTACTATCGCCTTGTCGTGCCCCATAAGCTTGCGGTCACCAATATGCAGCGTGATAAAGCTATCAGTGTGAACGCCCATGCGCCCTTGATAGTTTCCCGTCTTCATGTCTGCCATTTCTATAGCCAGATCGTTGTTTGATGCGAACGTCTGGAGCTTTCTTAGTTCAGCCTTGCGCAGCTCCGCGCGCTGTGTTGCCTCAGACATTGACAGCCTTTGCCATGTTTAAACCCTTCCTTGAAAGCGCCTCCTGCTGTTGAGTAGGTTCTCCCATGCTAGGTATGGTGACAAGACCGACAAACTGCACGGTTGATTGTCACCAATGGACTAGGCTGTTACTTCCCCAAAACACCGCCAGCACAGATCAGCGCTCGACGCAAGCGGGCGAGTGTGCTACAGCCTAGCGTGCCTTGTAATAAGCATTTACACATAGATCAGCGCGACACGCCACGCTCCTGTGCCTTTTTTATGGTGCGGTCGATGTAGGCCTGCTGTCGCTGGGTCGAACCTTTGTGCGAGAGATCGCGTTGTGCAAGCGCCGCCTCTACAGCATGGGGCTGATGCCCCCGGCTGATTGCATAGGTGGCATAGGCTAGGTCAGCCCTGGTCAAGTCACCCCCATAGCGTTGATCTGCATGGAAGTCTTGGAGAGTCTTTTCTTTGAAGCCTTGGCCATCCTGGCGGGTCGGGGCCGAGCTGCGCGCCTGGCGGTATTGCTCCTGGCGCTGCTGCTCTGCTGCTCGCTCCTGCTCGATCACCCCATGGGCTTGTTGTAATAGTTCTCCGCGCCGGTCGTATTCGATGCCCGTGGCTTCGCGCAGCTTGACAAAAGGGAAGTGCCCATTGTCTTGCTGGTACTTGGGCTTTCTGTTTGTGAAGCCTGCAAGCCTGCCAAAGTGCCGCCAGTCCGCGCTACCTGGGTCGCCATCAAATTTTTCGGCGCACAGTCGTGCGGCGGCGGTCGATGTGGCCTGATCGAGCACAGAACCGTGCTTGACCCAAGCCTGAAAGTTGTTCGGGCTTGTCTCCACAACAGCTGCAGGCTGAAAGCCGGTCGCTTTCATCTGGTCAACTGCGCGTCCGCTCAGGTCGTCCAGCAGCGTGAGCCCATGGGTTCCCGATGGCCTGATGTAGATGTTCTGGCCGCGCATGTTGCGCAGTTTCAGGTGCTTGATGGTGTCGTCGTGAAGCAGTGTCTCTTTGCTCCACGTTCGCAGCTCCATACGTTCGCCCACTTCCCCTGTTTTGGGATTCCTGTAGGCCATATCAAGCATTCCAACGTCGAACACTTCGCAGCCCATGGCTTGCACTTGCTTCTCAATCGCCAGCTTTGTGAAGTCTTTTTTCTGCATGAGGTGAACAGCCCATAGTTGCTTCTATCCAGTTGTTTACAGCACTTCAAAGTGATATAAACACGCCACTAAAGAGGGTAAGGTATCACATATGAAAGATGAACAGTGGATGCGCCTGATGGTCAAGCTCAAGCGGGAGCTTGGCGACACCATCATGGGAGCCCTAGGCAACCCGTCAGTGCTTGAGATCATGCTGAACCCCGATGGCAAGCTGCTTGTTGAAGAGTTTGGCAAGGGCAAACAGCAAGTCGGAACCCTCACAAACGTGCAGGCCGAGAGCATTGTGAACACGGTTGCGGCCATGCTCAACACCACAGTGGGCTATGACCGCCCCGGCCTGGAAGGTGAGCTACCGATAGACACAAGCCGATTTACTGCATTATTGCCGCCCGTTGTGGCGGCAACTTCCTTCACCATTCGGCGCAAAGCAACCAAGATTTTTACTCTTGGTGATTATCTGCAATCGAACATCATCACACAAAAGCAGCATGATGTAATTATCGACTGCATTAAAAATAAAAAGAATATTGTTGTCGCAGGTGGTACAGGCAGCGGAAAAACAACCTTACTTAATGCCGTTATTAACGGCATTTCGGTTGAAGCCTCGCATGACCGTCTTGTGATTATTGAAGACACGGGCGAAGTGCAATGCTCCGCAAGTGATTTTGTCACCATGCGCGCAGTTGGCAATTTCACAATGAACGACTGTCTCAAAAAGACAATGCGCTTCCGTCCTGACCGCATTATTGTTGGCGAAGTTCGCGGCGGTGAAGCTATGGCTTTGCTCAAAAGCTGGAACACCGGCCATGAGGGCGGCGCTGCCACTATTCACGCCAATAGCGCTTCTTTGGCTTTGCTGCGAATGCAAAGCCTTATTGCAGAAGCTCCCGAAGCATCGAATTACACCCCCGACATGATTAAGTCGCTGATTGGAGAGGCAGTCCATGTCATTATTTTTATTTGCAAAGATAAGGAGGCATTAGCAGGCCGAAGAATAAGTGAAATTGTCAAAGTCGAAGGATATGATGCAATATCCGATCAATACCGTATTACCTCAATTCAATAACCGGAGTTTCCAATGAATTTCAATCAACCCCAAAAAACCCAACAACAAAGCCGCCCCCTGCGGTTCTTGGCATTTGTGCTGCTGCAATTCGGCATCGCTGGCCTGGCATTTGCAGGCTCTGGCGGCGGTGGCCTGCCCTGGGAAGGCCCGCTGCAGACCCTGGCCAACAGCCTGACTGGCCCGGTGGCCCTGGGCATTTCCATCATCGCAATGGCTGCTGCAGGCGGCACATTGGTTTTCGGTGGTGAGCTGGGTGAATTCACCCGCCGCGCTTTGATGCTCGTCCTGGCTATTTCCTTCCTGGTCTTTGGCGCTGCCTTTATGACCTCGTTGTTTGGCGTGTCGGGCGCACTCGTTTAAGGGCAGGGCAGCATCATGGATACCCCGCGCAAAATTCCTATTCACTCTTCGCTGAATCGTCACACTTTGCTGATGGGCGGTGATCGTGAGTTGGTAATGAGTGCGGGTTTCATTGCTGGCATTATGGTTTTTTCCCTTGGTACGGTGTGGGGGGTGGTTCTCGGCATTGCTTTATGGGTTATTGCCGTGGCCATCCTTTCACGTATGGGTAAGGCCGATCCACTAATGAGGCCCGTTTACATTCGCCATTTGAAGTATCAAAGCTATATGCCAGCGCTGGCACGCTATTGCGGCAAGCGTCGTGAAATTCCTCTTCAATGGAAAGTTAAATAATGCTCAATCTGACTGAATATCGAACCATAGAAGAGGGTTTGGCCGACCGCTTGAATTATGACGCCATGATTGAAAATGGAGTCATGCTCAATAAAGACGGCTCCCTCATGGCGTCGTGGTATTTTCGCGGGCCTGATCTTGCATCTAGCACCAATGATGAACTATCGGCCATTTCGGCGCGCATTAATAATGCTCTCCGATTTGGTACAGGTTGGATGTTGCATATTGACGATATGCGGCGTAAAGCGCCAAGCTATCCCGTTCAAGGTGCATTTCAAGACCGCACAACAAGAATCATTGATGAAGAGCGCCGACAGCAGTTTCTTGCAGAAGGCGCTCATTATGAAAGCGTTTTTGCGGTATCTCTCACTTTCCTGCCTCCCACAGAAGGAGTAGGAAAGGCAACAGATTTTCTTTTTGAAGGCCGCGAAAAGGGGGAAGGGAAGGGCGTTTTTGAGCGCGTTCTTCGTCAATTTGTCGATACCTGCCAAGATTTTGAAGACCAATTAGGCTCTATTTTTATCATGCAGCGCATGATTGGTCATGAATATATTGATGCACATGGCAAAGAGCATATTCGTGACGACATGCTGCAGTATCTGCACTATTGCGTTACGGGTGAAAATCACCCTCTTAATCTGCCTGCGGTTCCTTCATATCTGGACACTCTTATTGGCAATGCCGATTTTTATGGCGGTATTGAGCCTAAAGTTGGCAGCAAGAATATCAGAGTCATTGCGCTTGATGGCTTTCCTCAAGAAAGCTACCCTGGTATTCTCGCAGCCCTGGATGAATTGGCTATTGAATATCGTTGGTCAACACGATACCAATTTCTCGACCCCTACACCGCTCGCCCTTTGATTGATTCCGTTCGGAAAAAATGGAAACAAAAGATTCGCGGATTTAAGGATCAGGTTTTCCAGACACAAAGCGGCGCGGTAAATCTTGACGCTGCAGAAATGTCCCGTGATGCAGAAGTCGCAATGGCGGAAGCCGATAGCGGATTGATCCGTTTCGGCCACTACAGTTCTAATATCATTGTTTATGAGGATGATATTGAATTGGCGGCAGAAGCTGTACGCGAAATAAGAAAGGTTATTCAGAACCTCGCTTTCGGCGCTCGCGTAGAAACCATAAATGCAGTGGAAGCATTTTTGGGCTCTCTGCCTGGTCATGGGGTTGAAAATATCCGCAGATTCATGCTGAATTCGCTGAATCTCGCTGATTTGATGCCGACAACGGCGGTTTGGGCTGGTTTGCCTAAAAACCCTTGCCCATTTTACCCCCCAGATTCTCCACCACTCTTGCACGCGGCAACCAACGGCAATACTCCATTCCGTGTAAGCGCCCATGTGGGTGACGTTGGGCACGTTCTTGGCCTCGGGCCTACCGGCAGCGGTAAGACTACATTGGTCGGCCTTATGGTTGCCCAGCAGTTCCGATACCCGAACAGCCAGGTATTCGCCTTCGACATGAAATATGGCCTCTACGGGCTCTGCAAGGCTTCTGGCGGCGTTCATTACGACATGGGGCGCGAAGATAGCCAGCTGTCATTTTGCCCTCTCAAAGACCTTGATGATCGGTCTGATTTTGCTTGGGCTGCAGAGTGGATTGAAACTCTCTGCACATTGCAAGGCATGATTGTTACTGCCCCCATGCGTAACAAAATCACGCACGCACTTGAGCTGCTGAAAGAGAGCCCCACACGAACCATCACCGAATTCTGCGCAAACGTGCAGGATAAAGATATTCGTGAAGCATTGGAGCATTACACCATTTCCGGCCCTATGGGTTCCTTGTTGGATGCCGAAGAAGACACATTAAGCTCTTCTAAATTCATGGTGTTTGAAATGGAAGAGCTGATGGGTATGGGGCAAAAGAATGTTGTCCCTGTCCTTCTTTATCTTTTCCGCCGCATTGAAAAACGGTTGGACGGCTCCCCGACTGTTATTCCCCTCGATGAAGCATGGATGTCGTTAGGCCATCCAATCTTTGAGGAAAAATTGCGCGCCTGGTTGAAACTCCTTCGTTCCAAGAATTGCGCTGTCTGGATGTTCACTCAGTCGCTGACTGATATTTATAACTCGCCAATCCGCGATGTTATTTTTGAATCTTGCTTGACAAAGATTCTGCTTCCCAATCCAGAAGCAAAGAATGACACTGCGCGCCCTCTGTATCAGTCGCTTGGACTCAATGAGCGCCAGATTGATATTCTGGCTACTGCGACACAAAAGCGTCATTACTACTACATGAGCCCATTAGGGCGTCGTCTTTTCCAGTTGGGCTTGGGTGGCGTCACATTGAGCTTTGTAGGCGTTTCCGGCAAAGAAGATATTGTGCTGATTGACCAATTTATTCAGCGCTATGGTGAGACTTGGCCCGCAGAATGGCTGCGTTCTCGTGGATTCAATGATTGGGCCGATTACTGGCTCAGGCTTCCGGCTTAATTTTGGAGTTCTAATATCATGCAAAAACGCGACTTCGTTAAATCCGTCCTGGCTGTAAGTGTTGCACATATTTTTCTCGCGCCAGTGGCGCGCGCGGGCTCAGTGGGTGGCTTCGGTGGCTCCACTGAATTGACGCAATTGGCTAATAATGTTGAGCTGGTGAATTCCTACATTCAGCAAGCTCAAGCATATGTGACCCAATTGGATCAGTACCGGAATATGATTCAAAACACGCTCAACATCCCCAATCAAATTTGGGGCATGGTGATGAATGAGCTGTCCGGGGTTGCTAACCTTGTAAAACAAGGTCAAGCACTCGCTTATTCTGCTCAAAATATTGGGCAGCAGTTTGTGAACACATTTAAGGGATTTCAATTCCCTAGCGGTTTCAACTTCAAGACCGATTACAAAAAGTGGTCGCAAACCACAATGGACAGTTTGAAGGGTGCGCTTGAATCTGCGAATCTTCAATCTCAGCAGTTTGCAACGGAAGAGGGTGTTTTGAGCCAATTGCGCTCTATGTCTTCCAGTGCAACCGGCCAGATGCAAGCTATTCAGGTTGGCAGCCAAATTGCCGAGCAACAAGTTCAGCAGCTCCAGAAGCTGCGGCAGCTCATGATGCTGCAGCTGCAGTCACAGAACACCTATATGGCCGCACAGCAGCAAAAGGAAGACACCATTCAAGCAGCCAAGCAGGATGCCTATGAATACCGTGATCCTCGCCCATCCAACTATCAAAATTTCCGTGGTGGCTCCAACTAAATAGCACCAAAAAGACTTCCGCATGGAAGTTTTTTTGGGCTTCAAAGTGACATTTTTATATCAGATTGGAAATGGAAAAATGATTTTCGGAAAATCACGATTACCAGCCAAAGAAGAACCATCGGTAAGAAAATTTAGAAAAGCATCTTTTCTTTTGGCACTTGCCTTTGTTTTCTTCTCTGCTCAGTCGTATGCAGACACTGGCATTCTCGACAACATCGCCAGCAGCTATAAGAATGCCTCTACAGGCTGGGCGACAACGCTTCTCGGTTATGCCAATCGGCTATTCATGCTTTTGGCGACTATTGAGCTTGCCTGGAGCTTCGGCGTTTGGGCGATGGACAAAAGCGAATTGCAGGGGTTTACTTCTGCAATCGTTAAAAAAATCATGTGGATTGGCCTGTTCTATGCGCTTTTGCTAAACGGCCCAACTTGGATACCGCTGATTGTTGACAGCTTTACACAAGCTGGCTCTGCAGCAGGTGGCGCAGGCGCTGGCTTGTCTCCATCCGAGATTTTCACTACCGGCCTCGACAATGCCGCAACAATGCTCCAAGGCATTAAAGATATGTCCCTTTGGGATGATTTTGCGACTATTGTTATTGCAGGTTTGGCGGCTATTGCAATTGTTCTGGCATTTGCTGTGATTGCGGGACAACTGCTTATTGCACTTATCGAAAGCTATATTGCTATTAGTGCTGGCCTTCTGTTCCTGGGATTCGGCGGCTCTCGTTGGACTACTGATTTTGTTCAGAAGTTTATCGGGTACGCGGTTGCAACTGGCGTAAAGCTATTTATGCTTTTCTTGATCGTCGGTATTGGCAACACCCAAGCCCTTCAATGGAAAAGCATGTTGCAGACGATTGGGCAACCCGGTGCGCCTGTATTCAACCTGATTTTGACGGTGTTTGGCGGCTCTATTATTTTGGCTGTCATTGCGGTGCAGATTCCTGCTATGGCCGCTTCTATGCTGTCTGGTAGCCCCACTATGACCGCAGGAGCTGCTGCCGGAACTGCAGCCATGGGCGCTGCTGGTGTTGTTGGGGCAGGGGCCATGGGCGCTGCCTCCACTATTTCTGCCGCTAAGTCCGTTGGCGGTGCCGCTTCTGCAACCAGTGCGGCATTTGGTGAGGCTGGAGCACAAGGAAAAACAGGCCTCGGTCGTGCTGTTGGAACCCTGGGCAACCTCGGGACTGCGGCGGCTAGAGACACGTCGAACCGCATGGGTGAGGCCATATCTCAGACCAAGGGCGGGCGCATGGCTGACATTTCGCAAGCGCGCGGCGCTGAAATGTCGGCAGGCGGGGGCGGTGTCTCCCCTCCCAGCAGCGCAGCTGGTGGGGCTGCAGCAAGCGCGCAAGCTCCTGGCGCATCTGCCGGTGGTGGTAGCGGCTCTGGCACGCCTGCGGCCCCTGGTAGCGGCTCTGGCACGCCTGCGGCCCCTGGTGGTGGCTCTGGTACGCCTGCGGCCCCTGGTAGCGGCTCTGGCACGCCTGCGGCCCCTGGTGGTGGTTCTGGCACGCCTGCGGCCCCTGGTAGCGGCTCTCGCACGCCTGCGGCCCCTGGCAGTGGCTCTGGCACGCCTGCGGCCCCTGGCAGTGGCTCTGGCACGCCTGCGGCCCCTGCGAAGGCATCTAGCAACTGGAGCGATGGCGGCACGGTATCGACTCCTGCAGTTGGAACGGCCAACAACTGGAGCGATACCGGCGCTATAGCAGCTGCAGATACCAGCAGCTCCAATGCGGCCAGCTCCAACAACTGGAGCGATACCGGCGCTGTGGCAGCGCCCAATAGCAGCAGCTCTGATGTGGGCAGCTCGACGGCCTCGGCCAGCTCCGATACGGCCAGCTCGACGGCCTCGGCCAGCTCCGATGCGGCCAGCTCGACGGCCTCGGCCAGCTCCGATGCGGCCAGCTCGACGGCCCCGCCCAGCTCCGATGCGGCCAGCTCGACGGCCCCGCCCAGCTCCGATGCGGCCAGCTCCACCGCGCCTGCCCCTTCCGGGGTCAGCGAAAAAGAGAAAGACAAGCCTTCTGCACCAGGCTTTGAAGATCGGTTTAGGCAGCTGTCACAAGTTCGCCCGCCGCAACTGCCTCATGACGGCGCACCAGCGGCAACCGTTCATATCCGCTTTGACTCTCCCCAAGATTAATTAGCAGCCATCAACATTCAAGGATAAATCGCTATGTCCAAAAAAGACACTGTTGCAAAAGAAGACAAAAAAGGGCCAGTTAGCCCATATCTTGATGCTCGCCGTGAGTGGAATGAACGGTATGGCTCTTATATTGCACGCGCTAAAAACTGGCGTCTTGCCACGTTTGGGGTTATTGGTATCTGCCTTGTCCAAAGTTTCGGCCTGGTTGGATTGGCAATGCAAAGCAAGATCGTTCCCTATGTGGTTACTCTTGACCGCCTGGGTTCAGCGGTCAATGTAGCGCGCGCCGATCAAATGCAGAAGATGGACGAAAAGGTAATCAAATCTCTTTTGGCCAGGTGGACTGCTGACGTTCGCGGCGTCGTTTCTGATGGTACAGCGCAGCGACAAATGATTGATCGCACTTATTCCATGCTCTCTAATGGAACCCGCGCGCTTTCTATGGTTAACGAGTATTACAAGAATGATCCGCCTAATACCCGCTCGGCCACTTCTGCCGTTTCTGTTGAAATTTCCAGCGTGATACCAATCACCGACAAGACCTGGCAGGTTGAATGGGAAGAAACAACCCGCAGCACTCAAGGCGGTATTACTGGAAAGCAGCGCTGGAAAGCAAACCTGACAATTGCATTCAATCCGCCGACAACTGAAGCTCAAATTTTCAGGAACCCTATTGGTCTTTATATCGTTGACCTGAGCTGGTCGCAAACTCTGTAAATCACGCAAAAAAGGAAATTAACCATGAAAAACTTTTTCACCCCCGTTTTGATTGCCACTGCCTTTTTGAGCGTGAATGCAGCCGCACAGCAAGCAGTACCCGCATTGGAGCCCTCGCAGGGGGTGGCGGTCAGTTCTCCAGTCAAGCCCCGCCCCGTCTTGGAGGACGTTAAGCCTGTCCCCCTCAACACCACGGCGCGCAGTGCATTGAGCCAAGGCAAAGCCTGGCAAGACGCGACAAATCGCCCCATACCGGGTGCAGACGGTCGCGTGTCATTCACGTATGGCAATGGTCTGCCGGTCGTCATCTGCGCGCCCCTGCGCTTGTGCGTCATTGAGCTGCAGCCTGGTGAAAAGGTCAACAAGCAGCCTCAAATCGGGGACTCTGTGCGCTGGATCGTTACCCCCGACGAATCCGGCACGGGCAAAAATGCTCAAACGCTTGTCGTCCTTAAACCCAAAGAAGCAGGGTTGGACACCAATCTTTTGATTGCAACCGATAAGCGAAACTACTATTTGCGCATTATTTCCAGCACTAGCGACTATATTTCTCGCGTTTCTTTTGAATATCCAGAAGATGCAAAAGCGGAATGGCAAGCCTATGCCGCAAAACGCGAGTCTCTGGCACAAAATGAAGTTGCTCCCGACATGTCGAAAATGTCGATTGAACGACTGCATTTCAACTATTCCATTGACGGCGATGCATATTTCAAACCGATCCGGGTTATTGACAATGGCGAGAAAACCTATATCCAACTCCCGCCCACTGCAAAATCTGATGAAATTCCTGTCTTGGTTGTCCTCAATCAAGAAGGAAAAGAGCAATTGGTGAATTCTCGCTACATCAATGGATGGTATGAAGTTGACCGTCTTTTTGACCGTGCCGCATTGATCCTTGGTGTTGGTAAAGAGCAAAGAAAAATCACCATTACCAATAATGCACGCTACAAGTCCAATTCCTTCTTCAACTTTGGGGGTTAATAATGAGCGAAGCCACTATTAAAGATGATGGCCCTCAAAAATCACCTGATGGCCTGGGATTTAAAACCAAGCCCAAAGGGGTTGTTAGGGTTAGCAAAAAGGCTGCCGCCATTGGTGGATTTATTCTCGTCCTGGCCTTGATGGCTATCGTTCTGGGAATAGCTACCAGAAAGCCGAAAACCGCAGGCGCTGCCTCTGCTGAAACCAGTAACACAAAGCTGGCTCCAGCGTTGCAAGCTGGCGAGAATATCTCGCGTGATATTCCCGATGGAAATTTGCCTGTTCTGCAGTCCAAGGAAAGCAAGGATGTGGCTTTGTCTCCGGCCAGCCCCGCTGCTGTGCCTGGTCAAGCTGGCCAGGCAAGTGCGCAAAGCGCCGTGCCGAGCCTCAATGATGGGCGGTTGCCTCCACGGCCAGGCAATACCGCGAACCCGACGATGCCCGCACAGGGCGGCATCGACCCCGAAGAGGAACGGGTGCGCAGGCTCCGTGAAGAGAGGGAAAACAATCTCAAAAAGGCAATGGAAGCTGGAACCCCTGCGCAGGCCGGGGGCAGCGGCACAGGCCTTGGCGGCTTCAATCCTGCAGCCGCTACCGGCATTCAGCCAGGTACTGCCCTGCAGACCCTGCAAGCCATGGCAGGGCAGGGCGGTGCAGCAGCTGGGCGGGCTCCTATGCCTGCTGGTGCTCCTTCCTTCGGCGGCCAGCGTGAAGAGGATCAGAACATGCAGGCGCAAAAACAGCAGTTTGTGCGCGACATGGAAGCCGTACCTGATCGCAACCATGTGAACAGCACGCGCAAGGGCCAGATTTCACCGTATGAGGTCAAGGCGGGCTGGATCATCCCGGCCACGATGGAACACGGCATTAACTCAGACTTGCCCGGCAAGATCACAGCGAGGGTCACTCAGAACGTGTACGACACGGCAACGGGTAACTTCCTGCTGATTCCCCAAGGTGCGCAGCTGATGGGTGCTTATGACTCCCAAGTAGCCTACGGCCAGAACGGCTTACTGGTGTCCTGGCGGCGGATCATCTTCCCGGATGGCTCCAGCGTTGACCTTGAGGGCATGGGCGGCTCTGATGCGTCGGGCTATGCAGGGTTCCGCGACAAGATCAACAACCACTATGGCCGGATCATCGGCTTTGGTTTGATGACTTCTTTGTTCTCGGCAGCATTCCAGATTTCGCAGAACGAACGCAACAACGGCACCAACGGCTACCAGCAACCCACAGCGTCACAAACTGCAGGGGCTGCCGTGGCGCAACAAATGAGCCAGTTGGGCATTGAGATTGCACGCAAGAACCTTCGGGTACAGCCAACAATCGAGATTCGCCCCGGCTATCAGTTCAATGTGCGCGTTGACAAAGACCTGCTTTTCTCTCGTCCGTATGCCTTCGGCAACGCTCGATAAGCTCAGGCGGCATGGTGACAAGTAGGTTCCTCGATCGCGCGGTTTTGTCACCATCAAACGTGGTGACAAAATTGCGCATCGACGTGAAAATTTGTCACCATGAAGTCAACTATTTTTATATAATGAAATCTTTATGTCAGGTTAACGATGTATGGGCGACACCGATACACCGCTGAGTGAGACAAAGACCTACCCGATCCGGTTGACTGGCGTAGCCAATGAGCTGCTACGCAACTCATACCATTACCGGGGGGACTTATCCGATCAGTTGGTGAACATCCTTAGTACCCTCAACCTGCACCAAATACAGCTACATAAGATTCCCAAAGGCAGAGCGGCAGAATCTGTCCCGCTGAGAGAGCGCCCTACCGTTTACACATCCGTGAGGCTTCCCGTGAGCCTCTACGAAAAGGTGCTCAAGATCGGACAAGATCGCAATGTCTCTGTGAATACCATGCTCAACAGTGCAATCCTTGAGGGCTTTGCAAAGCTCTAGCTTCACAAGCTCAACTCCACCCCTACGCCCCTTTCGAGGGGCTTTTTCGTTGGTGACAAAAAGCAGCTGGCCAGGCGCGGATCTGTCACCATGACCGCCCCCGCCAGGGCGGGGAAAAATCAGCTGCCGCCGTTGGTGAAAACTTTGCCAAGTTGGTGAAAAAAAGGGGGCTCATGCCCCCCTTTCAGTTGCTCACTTACCTTCTCGGATTCGCTGTGCAAGGCCTTCGCGTACTCGCTCTGCCATCCATTTAACACAGCCAAGGGTGACGCCAGCTCTTTCGGAAAATTCACCGGCATTGGCGTCTAATTCATCAGCGAAGGCCCCGGCGAGCCCATATTCCACGCCAACTAAGAACAGGAGTTCGTCGGCGTTGTCGAACCTTTCCCCCCTCCATGTTTGGGACTCGCCACGCGAGATGCTGGCAGCTTTTTTTACTATGTCGAGTTGGTACCAGAATTTTGAGGAGCGCAACTCTTCGCCCGAGTCCTTGGCTTCTCCTGAGCGAACGTTCATTTCTATTTTCCTTTTCATCATCTGTGGCAAAGCACAGAATTTTTTTCACCATCCATGGCACTTGCTTGTTGACCAGTGCCACAGAAGATGAAAAAAGCCTTATGAATCAAGCAGGCGGCTTTTCATGAATCGTGGCACTTTTCAGCTTTGGCCGCTGGCTTTTTTCTTAGGTGCTGTCGTCCTTTTGGCAGCTGGCGTGGCCTTCGGCTGGGTCGTTTCAACAGGTGCTGTCGCTGGCTCCTGAGCTGGTTGCAGAGTAAAGCGCTGCAGCAGCTCTGCGACATGACCATCCCTAGCCTCAAGAGCGCCCCGCAGGCGTGCGGCTTCTTGCTCTGCCTGGCTCCGGGCTTCTCGGTCAGCTTCTGCACGCGCCTGGGCTTCCTGCAGCTCTGCGCGGGCCTGCTTTGTTATGGCAACTTCTGCCAACAATGCGCCCTTGGCCTCGGCCAGCTGCTGGCTTGCCTGGTCGATCTGTTCGCGCGCCTTTGCCTCTTCTGCCTGCAGCTGCTCGATGCGCGCCTCTGCACCCTGGAACCGTTGCAACAAGCTATCTGCCCGCTGCTGGTTGCTTTCTGCTCGCTCCTTGACCTGTCCCAGCTCTGTGCGCAGCTCCTGCGCCTTCTCCTGCTCGTTTTTCAGACGCTCCCGCAGCTCGGCCAGCTCCACGGCTTGCTGCTGGCTTGATTGGCGCAAGGCTTCATAGGCGCTGTCTTTGGCCTGGGCCTGCTCCTGCAGCTCTGCCACATGAGTTTCCAGTTCGTCTACTGCTGTCGCCGCGTCTGAAAGTTCGCGCTCGGCCTGGCTGGCTTGCTCGCCCGCAGCCTTTACTACCTCGGAAACCCGGCGCTCTGCAGCCTTTACCGCCTTGTCGTTGACCTCCACGGCCAAGCTCTTCAAGCGCCCGGCCAGTTCGACCGCCAGCCCGTCCACCACGTTAGCCACCTCGATAGGCAGCTCTACAACGGTTTCAGGCTCCCCGGCAGCGGTCGAGGCCTGGTGCGCGTCCCAGCGCTGCTTGAGGCGCGTTGGATCGCCGCCGCCAACCAGCTTGCGCAGGGCAAAGCCGGTGATGTTGCGGCCCTGGGCCTGCAGGGTGCGGCCTGCTTCGATTACCTGCTCATCTGTGAATTCAACGGGGCGCATGGTGAAACCTCCTTGGTGTGTGGATTGATTATAGCACAAGAAAGAAAGAAAGAAACAAAGAAAGTAAGTAAGAAACAAAGAAAGAAAGAAAGTTTGTTCAATGGTTTGCCAGCTTGGCTTGCGCACGGTTGCGTCGGCCCTGCCGTCACGGCGAGCGAGGGCGAGGGGTTGGCCACCCCATCAACGAGCCGGGAAATGCGCGCAGAGGGCCGTTTTAGCGGCTGCAGGCCGCTTTTTTCCACGCCCCAAGGGGGCGGGGGCGGTTTGACTGTCCGACGCTCCTAGCCATCGGCCTAAGCCGATGGCGACGGAAAGCGGCGAGGGGGCCGGTCGCCCCCCTTTGGGGGGCTTGTAATGGGCTGTTCAGGGGGTTTTGTTCGTCCCCCTCTGGGGGACTTGATTGATACGTCAGGACAAGCGGCCCGAAGGGCTGCGCAGGCCTCAAGGACGCGGCCAGAGGCCGCACTTTTTGCTGCGGGGCGCGCGGGGGGCGCGGTGCTGAAAAAATAGGCAGCTTTTGCGGGGTTAAAAAACCGGTTATCTAAATTATTAAAAATACCGGTTAAAACCCTGGTTAAAAAACGGTTAGCGCCCTCTGCAGCGCATTTTTTTCCCGTTTTCTATCAACGGCTTACGTGGATTTTTGGCGTTCTTCTCAGAACTGCTACAACAACGGGCCGGAACCGTTACAACAAAAGGCCGGAACCATTACAACAACGGGCCGGAACCATTACAACAAGGTGCCGGAACCGTCACAACAAAAGGCCGGAACCATTACAACAATCCCCCTCCCATCTGGAACCGTTACAACAAGCCGAGAACGGCTCCAGAGGGGTGCTTATCCACAGAACAGAACCGTTACAACAAAGGAGCCCACAAGGAGCCCACACAATGCAACCCCACTTTGGGGATAACCTGGGCTAGTTAGCAACCCTTTTGTGGGCAACTCGGGCCATTGCAAGCGGTCTTAGGCTTCAGGGCGGGGCGTAGCGCACCGGCAGGCCTGATGCCGCACCTCCAATGCCATAGAAAATGAAAAAGCGCCTTGCGGTCAAGCAGGCGCTTTGCGAAAAAATGGAACCATTACAACAATGGGGCATGGTGACAAATTCGCGCGGCCGGCGAGTGCTTCTGTCACCATGTTTGCAAGGGCCGTTGCCACGGTTGCTGAAAATTTTTCGCTACTCGGTCTTCTTCTTGGGGTCGTCTCAGAAAACGGAAAATAAAGCACGCTAAGGCATAGCCGAACCTGC
>VFQO010007465.1_pt1 | contig 40639 bp, 39 predicted proteins | sample 3512331 | NCBI WGS metagenome assembly VFQO01 (sample SAMN10412371, study PRJNA504923) | tailings metagenome | isolation source: Replicate 3 from Balatoc abandoned mine | place: Philippines: Itogon, Benguet | collected 2017-08-28 | reverse complement strand
GGCTATCTCTGGCGCTTCCCGTTCGACAAGCTCAAGGTCGACAAGTCCTTCATGGCCGACATCGCCGAGGAAGGCTCGAAATCGCGCGAAATCCTCTCGACCATCATCGCCCTGGGCAAGGTGCTGAACATGAAGGTCACCGCGGAGGGCGTCGAGACCGCCGAGCAGGCGCTGGTCCTTCGCGAGCTGCGCTGCGACCTGGTGCAGGGCTATCTCTTCGGCCGGCCGATGCGGCCGATCGACGTCGCCGCCTGCATCATCAAGGGCGTTTCCGGCAAATGGCCGCCACCGGTGTCGCTCGAGGCCTACCGCAAGGGCGCCGCCTGACCGATCGGGCTATTCCCGTAGAAGCGCGAATAGCATAGAGCAGGGACCTGCCTCACAGGAACTTCTCTATGTCCGATCTGATCGTCGACGGTGCCCAGCCTGTATCGGGTACCATCCGTCCTTCCGGCAACAAGAACGCAGTGCTGCCAATGCTCTGCGCCACCCTGCTGACCGGCGACGAGGTGACCCTCACCAACGTCCCCGACATCAGCGACATCGACAAGCTGGTGGAGTATTTCCGCTCCAAGGGTTCCCGCGTCGAGCGTGACCTCGCCGCGCAAACGCTTGTTATCCAGCACGATTTCACTGCCTTTGCCGCCAGCGATGCCGAACTGCCCGTGGGCATTCGCGCCGCCGTGCTGCTGCTGGCGCCGGCCCTGCTGCGCTCGAGCCATCTGATCTTCGATACCGAAGCCAAGGGCTGCGCGCTCGGCGTCCGCGAGATCGACCCGCATCTCGAAATTTTGGAGCGCTTCGGCGCCACCATCGCGGCGACCCACCCCTACCGGATCGAGCGGCGCGACGGCATTCGCGGCGTGGATATCTGGCCCGACTATGCCTCGGTGACCGCCACCGAAACCTTTGCGATGATTGCGACTCTCGCCGAGGGCACCTCGCATCTCAACAATGCCGCCTCCGAGCCGCACGTGCAGGCGCTCTGCGACATGCTGGTGGCAATGGGCGCCGATCTCGATGGCATCGGCACCTCGAAGCTCACCGTGCGCGGCGTGAAGTCCCTGCATGGCACTGTCGCCCGCGTCCCGGACGACCACCACGAGGTTGCGACGTTCCTCGCGATCGCCGCGGTGACCGGCGGCCGGCTGACCGTCGAAACCGACATGGGTCCGCACATGACGCTGATCCTGCGGCAGCTGGGCAAGCTCGGCATCGAGTTCGAAGTGGGCGAGGGCACCATCACCACCACCGGCTGGACCCGTCGCATCACCGAGCCCTACACGGCCGAGATGCTGCCCAAGATCGAGGCGGCGCCCTGGCCGTATTTCCCGGCCGACCTGTTGCCGCACGCTGTCGGCATTTCCGTCGGCTGCACCGGCGACATCATGTTCTGGAACAAGGTCTATGAGGGCGCGCTGGGCTGGAGCGCGGAATTGCTCAAGTTCGGCGCCCGCGTGCACCTTTCCGATCCGCACCGGCTGGTGGTCTTCGGCGGCAACCAGCTGCGGCCGGCGACGGTCGAGGCGCCCTACATCATCCGCGTGGTGGTGGCGCTGCTGATCGCAGCTATGCAGATTCCCGGCCAGTCTCGCATCAAGAATGCCGACCCGATCCGCCGGGCCTATCCGCACTTCGTGGAGAAACTGACGGCGCTCGGCGCCCGCGTCCGCTGGGAGTAAGGCTCAGGCCGCGTCCGGCCGGGCCATCCAGCGCACGATCCAGGCGGCGGGGAAGAACCACGACCCGCCGGCCACCGCGAAGAACAGGATCAGCGCCCAGGGCGGCGTGGTCTCGCCCATCCAGCTCATGTAGATCGCAGTCGCCAGCACGCACCAGACCACGATCGAGACCAGGATCAGCACCGTTCCGGTCAGCTTGCGGGTGTTCTGCGTCATCTCGGTACCGTGAAAATCCTGCGTCAAACGGGGCGTTGCAAACCCCGGATCAGGGGCGTACCAACCGCCGCGCAAACTGGTCCGGGAAAGTTCTCTTGGCAAGCATCGAAACGCCGCACCTCGCTGACGCCGCTCCGGCGCACGACCGGCTCCGTCCCGTCCGCATCTGGCTCTACTGCATCGCCCTGCTGGTGCTGGTGATGGTCGCCGTTGGCGGCATCACCCGTTTGACCGGGTCGGGGCTGTCCATTGTCGAGTGGAAGCCGATCGCCGGCACGCTGCCGCCGCTCTCGGAAGCCGAGTGGATGGCCGATTTCGAGGCCTACAAGCAGATTCCCCAGTACCAGTTCGTCAACAAGGGGATGAGCCTCGAAGAGTTCAAGTTCATCTTCTTCTGGGAGTGGTTCCACCGCTTCCTCGGCCGCTTCATCGGCCTCGCCTTCGCGGTGCCCTTCGTCATCTTCCTGATCCAGAAGCGCTTTTCGTGGAATTTGGCGGCGCCGCTGGCCGGCCTCTTCGTTCTCGGCGGTCTGCAGGGCGCGCTCGGCTGGTGGATGGTGTCGTCGGGCCTGACGCAGCTGACCTCGGTTTCGCAGTACCGGCTCGCGGCGCATTTCGGCGCGGCGGCGCTGCTGTTCATGGCGCTGGTCTGGGTGGCGCGCCGCCTCGAACCGCGGCCGATGACGCCGCTGCGCCCGCGCTGGCCGGCCGCTGTGCTGCTGGTGCTGGTGTTCATCCAGCTGATCGCCGGCGCCTTCGTCGCCGGGCTCGATGCCGGCATGGGCTACAACACCTGGCCGCTGATGGATGGCGCGCTGATCCCCGCCGGGCTCGATACCATCGCGCCGTGGTGGAAGAACCTCTTCGAGAACGCCCTGACGGTGCAGTTCATCCATCGCTGCATCGCCTATGTCATTGTGATCTATGCCGGTTTCCTGGTCTGGCGGCAGGCGCGGGCAGGGGGCTTTGCCGGAGCCGCCGGCTGGCTGCCGCGCATCGCGCTGCTGATTGTCCTGCAGGCCGCGCTGGGCATCGCCACGCTCCTGGCGTCCGTGCCGATCTCGCTGGCGCTCGGCCACCAGGCACTTGCATTCATGCTCTGCGGGGCGATTGTCGCCTATCTCTCTGATATGACTGGGAAAACAGCACGGTAAAATGATACCGTATGGTGGTATATAAATACCGCAAGTGTAAAGCACTGATTTTGCAGCATAAATATTGCGCTGTTGACAGCTATGCGCGACCTCTGTATCTCGCGCTCACCAAACTACAAGGATTCCAGATATGACCACGTACTCGGCCAAGCCGAGCGAGATCGAGAAGAAGTGGATCTTGATCGACGCGACCGATCTGGTGGTGGGCCGTCTCGCCTCCATCATTGCGCTCCGCCTGCGCGGCAAGCACAAGCCGACCTATACCCCGAACATGGATATGGGCGACAACGTCATCGTCATCAACGCCGACAAGGTGAAGCTGACCGGCAAGAAGCTCGATCAGCGCCGCTTCTTCTGGCACACCGGCTATCCGGGCGGCATCAAGGATCGCACCCAGCGTGAGCTCCTGACCGGCCGTTTCCCCGAGCGCGTGCTCGAGAACGCCGTGCGCCGCATGATCCCGGGCGGTCCGCTCGGTCGCGTGCAGATGAAGAATCTCAAGGTCTATGGCGGCGCCGAGCATCCGCATGAGGCCCAGCAGCCGACCAAGCTCGATGTCGGCTCGTTCAACTCCAAGAATGTGAGGCTCAAGTAATGGCCGAGACCATCAACTCGCTCGAAGATCTGGGCACCTCGACCGTCGCCGCTGCCGCGCAGCCGGCCGCTCCGGTTCACGTCCAGAAGCTCGACGCCCAGGGCCGCGCCTATGCAACCGGCAAGCGTAAGAACGCCATCGCTCGCGTCTGGGTCCAGCCGGGCAACGGCAAGATCACCGTCAACGGCAAGGAGTTCAACCACTTCTTCGCCCGCCCGGTGCTCCAGATGGTGCTGCAGCAGCCGATCGTCGCTACCTCGCGCAAGGACCAGTACGACATCATCGCGACCGTCGCTGGCGGCGGTCTCTCCGGCCAGGCCGGTGCCGTTCGTCACGGCATCTCCAAGGCGCTCACCTACTTCGAGCCGGCGCTCCGCGACGTGCTCAAGAAGGGCGGCTTCCTGACCCGCGACAGCCGTGTCGTCGAGCGTAAGAAGTACGGTAAGGCCAAGGCCCGCCGCTCCTTCCAGTTCTCGAAGCGCTAAGCTTCACCGGACTTTCCGATTTTTGCCGAAGGGCCGCAGCAATGCGGCCCTTTTGCTTTGGCGGCGATGTCAAAGAGCAGGGTCAGTTGGAGCTATCCTACCCGCCCACGGACATGCGGGGACAAGGTCGCGAATCTCTATGTGCGGGAAGGGGTTAGCGACGACCGCCAACGCCCGAGGTCCAACGAAGTCGTCCACGTGACTCTCACCGGAGGTGTCGTGCGGACCATGAACTTCTATCGTGCGACGGTAGCGAGTCTAGCAGTCGGCGAACCTCTCCCGTTTACGGGGGAGGGGGACCGGCCATAGGCCGGTGGAGGGGGGAGCCGCTTGCGGTGACTTGAGTTCGCCGGGGTCGACACCGCGCAAGGTGCTCCCCCCTTCCGTCTGCTTCGCAGACACCTTCCCCCGCAGACGGGAGAAGGACGCCGACTGCACCATCGCACGCGAGGCATCTAGAGCCCCACCGCCCGCTCTGCTACGTACGTCCTCATGCCCCACCTTCCGCGCACCGTCCTCATCGTCACCGACGCCTGGCATCCGCAGATCAATGGCGTGGTCCGCTCCATCGAGCGGGTGATCGAGCAGATGGTGGCGCTCGGGATCGACGTGAAACTGATCACGCCGCTCGAATATCGCACCATGCCGATGCCCGGCTATGACGAGATCCGGCTGTCGCTGGTGCACAAGCACACCGTGCACGAAACGATCCGCTCGATCCGGCCCGACGCGATCCATATCGCCACCGAGGGCCCGCTCGGCCTGATCGCGCGCAAATACTGCGTGGAACGGAAGCTGCCGTTCTCGACCGCCTACCACACGCAGTTCCCGGAATACCTCAAGGCCCGCCTGCCGGTGCCGCTGGACTGGAGCTACGCGTTCCTGCGCTGGTTCCACGGCCCGGCCCGCTATTGCCTGGTCGGCACCCCGCATCTGCAGACGCTGCTCGAAGCCCGCGGCTTCGTAAACGTCGCGCTCTGGACCAAGGGCGTCGACACCACGCTGTTCCATCCGAGCAAGCGCGCCGAGACCGCCTTCGACAAGCCGGTCTTCCTCTATGTCGGTCGCGTCGCGGTGGAAAAGAACATCGAGGCGTTCCTGAAGCTCGACCTGCCGGGGACCAAGCTGGTCGTCGGCGACGGCCCCAGCCGCAAGGAACTGGAGGCGAAGTATCCGAAAGCGATCTTCACCGGCGCCCGCCAGGGTGAAGATCTCGCCAAACTCTATGCCGGCGCCGACGCCTTCGTCTTCCCCAGCCGCACCGACACCTTCGGCCTCGTGCTGCTGGAAGCCCTGGCCAGCGGCACGCCCGTCGCGGCTTACCCCGTCACCGGCCCGATCGACGTCATCGGCAAGGAGCCGGTCGGCGTCCTCAAGGACGACCTCGCCGCCGCCGCGCTGGAGGCTCTCTCGGTGCCGCGCGAAAACTGCCGTGCCTATGCCGAGCGCTTCTCCTGGGAGGCCAGCGCCCGCCAGTTTCTCGATCACCTGCCCATAATCACCGGATAATCGCCATGACCACCAACCGCCTCATTCTCGGCACTGCCAATCTCGGGCTCGGGGAGGGTGGTCGCGACAATGCCTTCGCCATCCTCGACACCTATGTCGAGCTTGGCGGCGCGGTGATCGACACCGCTTCGGTCTATTCCAACTGGGTGCCGGGCGAGATGCAGCGCTCGGAGGCGATCATCGGCGAATGGATGAAGGCGCGAGGTAACCGCGACCATCTGCGCGTGGTCACCAAGGGCGCGCATCCGCCGCTCGGCCACATGGACCAGGGCCGCTGCGACCCGGCTTCGCTCCGCCACGACGTCGAACTCAGCCTCAAAAAGCTGCAGACCGACCGCATCGACCTCTGGTTCCTGCACCGCGACGACCCGAAACTGCCGGCCGCCGAGATCATCGGGCCGCTGCACGAGATGATCGGCGAGGGCAAGATCGCGGCCATCGGCTGCTCCAACTGGAGCCTGCCGCGTATCCGCGAAGCCGAGCGTTCGGGCGGTTTCTCCGCCAACCAGGTGCTGGGCAATGCGCTCTGCCGGATCATGAACCCGCTGAGCGACCCGACCAACTACGTCATCGACGCGCCGATGTTCCACCACGCGCTCAACAACAGCGTCGAACTGCAGCTCTACACGTCGCAGGCGCAGGGCATTTTCGAGAAACGTGCCCAGGGCAAGGCCCCGCCGGCCAACTACGACAACGCCGCCTGCGCCGAAGCCGCCGAGAAGATCGAAGCGATCGCCAGGAAGGTCGGCCTCGAGGCCGGCCAGATGATCCTCGCCTACTTGACCGGCCTCGCGCCGAATGTCCGCCCGGTCATCGGCCCGCGCAACCCCGAGCAGCTCCGCTACTCCTACGCCGCCGGCGACCTCAGCCTCGACGAAGCCACCATCGCGGCCATCGCCGAAGCGACGGTGATGCAGGGGTTCTTGCACAACCGCGGGTAGGGGCAGGCATACTCTCAGTCGGGATTCCCTCCCCTCTGATGGGGAGGGGGGACCAGCCGATAGGCTGGTGGGTGGGGTGGCGGAGAGCCGCTACCTTAGTGCACGTGGCACCCCCACCCACCGGCTTCGCCGGTCCCCCCTCCCCACAAGGGGGAGGGAAATGGAGAGGCCGGTGCTACTCCACCGCCAGCCCGGCGTAATCCTCCGTGCATCCCATTCCCGGCCCCTGCCGCATGGCGGTGATCAGCTCGTTCTCCATGAACTGCCGAAAGCCGTCCTCGAAGAACGGGGTGTCTTTGTCGGCCCGCAAAGCCTGCGACAGGTTTTGCGCGAAGGCGTGGTGATGTGTGCAGGCGGTGCCGGTTTCGTCGATGAACCCGCTCAACGCCATGGTGCGGGCGACGCAGTCCTCGGCCTGCGCAACGAAATAGAGGCGTTCGACTTCGTGGAAGCTCGGGCCGCGCTGGTCCACCTCGGCACGAAGCGTACGGCAGAGCGTGAGCCATTGCTCCGGTCCATCGGCGATGATGCCATATTTCAGCTGTTCGAACTTGCCCATCAGCTCCTGGTCGGGAAGGCCGGGGCGCTCGTTTGAAGCGATGGCGTCCTCGGCGGGAAGCGAGGCGAGGAGGGCGGCATAGTCGCCGCTGCAGCCCATCTGCGGGCCACGCTGGACGGCGCCCTGCAGGCGGTAGCGGGCTTCCTCGAACTGCTCCTTCGACACGCCTTCCACGCCCTGCGCCGCCTGGATCGAGGCCGTGAGCAGGCGCGCGAATGCCATGTGATGGCTGCACTGGTCGCCGGTCTCGTCCGAATACTGGCCATTGTTCATGGCGTAGGCGATGCAGCTCTCGACCTCCGCCTGCAACGTCAGCCGCTGCATCTCGATCATGTCGGGGCGCGCGTCGATCTCCCTGCCGATGGCGACGCACTTGGCCTGCGCCTCGCGCGCCGTCGTGGGACTCACCGAGTTGGAGGCGTCGAAGATGCGGTTGAGGAGCTGCCAGTCTTCATCACTGCCCTGCGCCGCGGCAGGCGAGACGAGAAGGCCGGCGGTGAGCGCCAGCAGGACGGCAGCGATGGACGATCGTAGGCAGAGCATTCTGGCACCTGTCGACAACAAGCGCCCCCGCACCCCGATAGGAGCGGCATCGCCCGGCGCTGTCAAATCACGCCGTCGGATATTCGTCTGGACTCTAATTAGAGAATCATCGAATTAACGGACATGACGATCAACGCTGTCTTCGAGGCCCTGTCCCATCCCGTCCGCCGGGAGATCCTGAAGCTGCTGCGCGCCGGCCCGCTGTCGGCCGGCGAACTGGCCGGCCATTTCGACCTGACCAAGCCAACGCTCTCGGTGCACTTCGCCAAGCTCAGGGACGCCGATCTGGTGACGGTCGAGCGGCAGGGAACGAGCCTGATCTACCACCTCAACATGTCCATTCTCGAGGAAGCGCTCTCGGGCTTTCTCGCTTTCCAGGAGCCCAGGAAATGAACGATCGCACCAAGTCATATGTCTCGCCCCTTGCGCTGGCGCTGCTGGTCCTGACGCTGATTGCGGCCGCCGCCGGCTTCATTCTCGTCCCGGCCGGCACGATCCTCCCCATCCACTGGGGCATCTCCGGCCAGGCTGATGGTTTTGCGCCGCGCGAAGTGGCGCTCGCCCTGCCGGTGGTGATCATGCTGCTGCTCTGGGCCGTGTTCCTCGCCATCGAGCGTTTCGCCCCAAGGGTGCAGGTAGAGCGCAGCCGCGCCATGTCGCGCGCCGCGCTGACCATGCTGAGCGCGCTGTTTTTCTGCATCGCCGTGGTCACCGTGCTGATCGGTATGGGCGTCGCCGTGAACATGGTGCGGGCGCTGGCGATCGCGGTCGGGCTGCTGCTGGTGGCGCTGGGCAATGCCATGCCGAAGTCGCAGCCGAACAGCTTTGCCGGCATCCGCATCCGCACCACGCTCGCCGACCCGGCGAACTGGCACGAGACCCACCGTCTGGCCGGCCTGCTGAGCATGATCGCCGGCGTCGTGCTGGTCATCGCCGCGCTGCTGCTGCCGGTCCCGGTGCTGATCTGGGTGATCCTCGTATGCATGGTGCTGCCGCTCGCTGTCGGCGTCGTCTACTCGCGCCGTCTCGCCCGGCAGGCCTCTTGACCGGGCCTCGCGGCGCACCGTACACAAAGCCCATGACTCATCAGGGTGTAGCAGCGCAGTCCTTCGCGCCCGGCTTTGCGGCCGGGGCAGGGCAATCGCGCGCTGGCGCCGCCGCTCGCTAGCTCTTCCCGTTAGCCGCAACGCGGTTGGGAAGAGCGGATAAATCAGCTGAGCCGAGGCGGTCGTGATCGGCCGCTTAACCGAGTCAAAACCATAATTCCGCGATAATCCCCGTCTCCAAGAGACGGCCAGCGCCACCAGCGTCATGCGTCGCGCCGCGGGACCCGAGGATCAAGATGAACGACGATTTCCACCGCATCCGCCGCCTGCCGCCTTATGTCTTCGCCCATATCGATCCGATCAAGGCGCGCCTGCGGGCCGCCGGCACCGACATCATCGACCTGGGCATGGGCAACCCCGACATGCCCACGCCGCAGCACATCGTCGACAAGCTCAAGGAAACGGTGAAGGACCCGCGCACCCACCGCTATTCCTCGTCCCGCGGCATTCCGGGCCTCCGCAAGGCCCAGGCGAGCTATTATGGCCGCCGCTTCGGCGTGAAGCTGAACCCCGACACCCAGGTGGTCGCGACCCTTGGCTCCAAGGAAGGCTTCGCCAACATGGCGTCGGCCATCACCGCGCCGGGCGACGTGGTGCTGGTGCCCAACCCGACCTATCCGATCCACTCCTTCGGCTTCATCATGTCGGGCGGCGTGGTCCGCTCGATGCCGGCCGATCCCAACGAGGACTTCATGCGCGCGCTCGACCGCGCCGTGCGGCACTCGATCCCCAAGCCGATCGCGCTGGTGTTGAACTACCCGTCCAACCCGACCGCTTACACGGCGACGCTGGATTTCTACAAAGAGGTCGTCGCCTATTGTAAGGCGCACAACATCTTCATCCTCTCCGATCTGGCCTACTCCGAGATCTATTTCGACGGCGAAGTGCCGCCGTCGGTGCTCGAAGTGCCGGGCGCCATCGACATCACGGTGGAATTCACCTCGATGTCCAAGACCTACTCGATGCCCGGCTGGCGCGTCGGCTTCGCCGTCGGCAACGAGCGCCTGATCGCGGCGCTGGCACGCGTGAAGTCCTACCTCGATTACGGCGCTTTCACTCCGATCCAGGTGGCGGCTGCAGCGGCGCTCAACGGCGATGACTCGGTGATCGCCGATGTCCGCGAAATCTACCAGATGCGTCGCGACGTTATGGTGGAGAGCTTTGCCCGCTCCGGCTGGAACCTGCCGTCGCCCAAGGCGACGATGTTCGTGTGGTCGCCGATCCCCGACCAGTTCGCCCATCTCGGTTCGCTGGAGTTTGCCAAGCTGCTGATCCAGGAGACCGGCGTCGCCGTCGCCCCGGGCGTCGGCTTCGGCGAATATGGCGACCAGTACGTGCGCCTCGCTCTCGTCGAGAACGAGCAGCGCATCCGCCAGGCCGCCCGCAACATCAAGAAATTCCTCGCCGGCGCCCCCAGCCACGGCAACGTCGTGCCGCTGCAGGCGGCGAAGTAGGGTTTATTCGGGGTCTAGGACCTCGTTGAGCAAGAATGCAAAGTCGTCGATGTCCTGCTTCGCGCTGAGCACATTGACGACTTGAAGCGTTGTCTGGTCGGGGTAGTGAAAGTAGATCACGTACCCGTCAAACGGAAAGCTTCGCAGGCCGCGCCTTACTTCATTCCGAGGGCGGCCAAGCGTGCCGGGTAGCCCGGCTAGCTTGCGACACTGTGCGTCCAGCTTCGCCACCAGTGCTTTGGCGACTCGGTCATCCTCCGCAATGTCTGCGGCAAACTCTGCCAAATCGCCGATATCCCGCTGAGCAGCAACGGAATAGATGAGCCGCCTCACTCCGCCGCGCTCGTACGCTGCCTTCTGGCCTTCAGCCGTCGATCAACATAGGCGAGGACTTCCTCGGAGGTGTAGGACCCACCCTCGGCAATAGAGGCCCCGATTGTTGACCGAAGTGCTTTGAGCTTTTCTTCCTTCAGGTTCAGCAGCCGCATGGCCTCGGCGACCGCCTCTTCGCGCGAGGCGTAGCGGCCTTCGTGCACGAGGGTATCGAGCATCTCGTCCCAGCGGTCGTCGACTGCAATGGTCATTCCGGACACCTCATCCTGGACCCAAACATACCACGCAACGCACGGCTAGGCCATTCGGCCCCTTGCTCATAAACATGACTGCCGATATCAGCTTCAGAAATTGCTGATCGGAGACATCATGTTTCGCTTCCTCGCAGCCGTCGTTCTGAGCCTGTTTGCGGCGAGTGCCGCGTTCGCCCAATCCTTTCCGGTCACCATCCAGCACGCCTTTGGCGAGACCACGATTCCAGCCGCGCCGCAGCGGATCGTGACCTGGGGCTGGTCGGGGCAGGAGGCTATCCTCGCGCTCGGCACCGTGCCGGTCGGCATGCCGACGGTGAAGTCGGATGGCTACGACAAGGACATCGGTCCCTGGGTCGAGGAGGCCATCGCCAAGCTGGGTGGCGAAGCCCCGTTCATCTTCGACAACTCGCCAGGCGTGCCGATCGAGCAGATCGCGGCGCTGAAGCCGGACCTGATCCTCGCGGTCTATTCGGGCCTCACCGCGGACGAGTACAAGCTGCTGAGCGCCATCGCCCCGGTGGTGCCGCCGCCGGGCAAGCCGTGGACGGCGACGTGGCAGCAGGTGATCGAGGTCACCGGGCAGGCGATGGGCAAGCCAGACGAGGCGAAGACGCTGGTCGCCGATCTCGAGCAGTTCATCGCCGATGAAGGCGCCAGGCGCCCGCACATCAAGGGCACGAGCTTCGTGACGCTGCTCGACTACAACAATGCGCTGGCTATCCACTCCAAGGACGATGCGCGCGTGAAGATGCTGGAGACGGCCGGCATGGTCGCGGCTGACAAGCCCGAGATGGCCGGTGAGTCCGAGGCGTTCTGGTATCCGCTGAGCTACGAGTATTTCGACCAGATCCCGGCCAACGTGGTGATCCCGTATTTTTCCACCAAAGCCGCATCCGCCGACTTCCTGGCCAAGCCCTATGTGTCTATCGGGCCATGGCTGGAGAAGGGTTCGATGGTGGTGATGGACGAGCGCGTGCTCAACATGGCTGTCATCCCGGGCAATGCGCTGTCGCTGCGCTGGGGCCTGCCGGCCTATCTCGACAAGATCGAGGCCGCTGCCGCCAAGGCGAAGGAGTAAGCATGCTGCGCCTCCTCGCCGCCATCGCGGTCGCCATTCTCGCTGCCGCGCCGGTGGCGGCGCAGTCCTTCCCGGTCACCATCGCCCATGCTTTTGGCGAAACGACCATCGAGAAACAGCCCGAGCGGATCGTCACCTGGGGCTGGGGCAATCACGATGCGCTGCTGGCGCTTGGCGTCGTCCCTGTAGCCATGCCATTCTCGACCTATGGCGGCGGCGACAATGGCCTCCACCCCTGGGTGGAAGAGAAGCTGGCCGAACTCGGTGCGGCGACACCGACCCAACTGCCCGACAGTTCCGAGATCCCGTACGAGCAGATCGCAGCGGCCAGGCCCGACGTGATCGTCGCGGTATTCTCCGGCATCGACCGGGCCCAGTACGACCGGCTGAGCGCCATCGCCCCGACCGTCGCCTATCCGGGCGAAGCCTGGAGCACGCCGTGGCAGGAGGTGACCACCACCATCGGCAAGATCGTCGGCAAGTCGGCCGAAGCCGAAAAGCTGGTCGCCGACACGCTCGACTTCGTCGCGGCCGAAACGGCAAAATACCCCGAAATCGCCGGTACCACCTTCGCCGGGGTGAACGACTTCGACGGCTCCATCGCGGTCTATGACGCGCTCGACGCCCGCATGAGGTTCCTGACCGATATCGGCCTCGTGCTGGCGCCCAGCGTCACCGAACTCTCGCCCAAGGATGGTTCGTTCTATTACCCGCTGAGCTACGAACTGTTCGACCAACTGACCAGCGACATCCTCATCACCTACTACGAGACGCAGGAGGCTTCGGACGAGTTCTTCGCCAAGCCCTACGCGCAGAGCCAGCCGCAATACCAGAAGGGCGCTTTCGCCTCGCTGGTCGGTGTCGAGTACGTGGCGGCCGTGTCCCCGCCGAGCGCGCTGTCGCTCCGCTGGGGTTTTCCGCATTACGCGGAAATCATTGCCGAGGCGGCGCGCAACGCCAGAAAGTGACGCACTGGCAAGCGCTTCTCCTACTCTCCTATTGACCTGTAGGCTCTTTCCTATCTAAAGCCTGCGGGTCATCAGGAGCGCGTCATGTCCGATATCCAGTCCTTCCGCCAGGCCGTTGAAAGCTTCATCGCTGCCCGGGGCTGGACTCCGACCCGCTTCGGCCGCGCCATTGCCGGCGACCCGCTCTTCGTCTTCGACCTGCGCGAGGGCAGGGAGCCGCGCTCGGACACCCGCACCCGCATCCTCAAGGCCATGCAGGACCATGCCGATACCCAGTCGGCCGCGCCGCTGCGCATCGGCGTCGCCGGGCTCGGCAATGTCGGCGCCACGCTCGTCCGCATCATCCAGAAGGACGGCGAGGAACTCACGCGAAAACTCGGCCGCAAGATCGAGGTCACCGCTGTCTGCGCCCGCTCGCGCAGCCGCGACCGCGGGATTGACGCCACCGATCTCGAATGGTTCGACGATCCGGTGGCCCTGGCCAAATGGGACGGCATCGACCTCTTCGTCGAACTGATCGGCGGCGAGGACGGCCCGGCTCTGGCCGCGGTGAAGGCCGCGCTCGAGATCGGCCGCCCGGTGGTCACCGCCAACAAGGCGCTGCTCGCCCGCCACGGTGTCAACCTCGCCCGGATGGCCGAAGAATCGGGCGCCCAGCTCGGCTTCGAGGCTGCGGTGGCCGGCGGCATTCCGGTGATCAAGACGCTGCGCGAAGGCCTCGGCTCGGCCCGCATCGCCCGCGTCTACGGCATCATGAACGGCACCTGCAACTACATCCTCACCCGCATGGGCAACGAGGGCATCTCGTTCGCAGAATGCCTCAAGGATGCGCAGAAGCTTGGCTATGCCGAGGCCGACCCGACCTTCGACGTCGGCGGCTTCGATACGGCGCACAAGCTCGCCATCCTCGCTTCGCTCTGCTTCGGCTGCGAGATCGCGCCGGACGAAATCTTCGTCGAAGGCATCACTACCATCAGCCAGGCCGACATCAAGGTGGCCGGCGACCTCGGCTACAAGATCAAGCTGCTCGGCATCGCCCAGCGCTCCGCTGATGGCATCGAGCAGCGCGTGCACCCGACGCTGGTGCCGAAATCCTCCGCCGTGGCCGGGGTCGATGGCGTGCTCAACGCCATCTCGCTCGAAACCGACCATGTGCACGAACTGCTGCTCGCCGGCCCCGGCGCCGGTGGTCCGCCGACCGCGTCGTCGGTGCTCTCCGATATCCTCGATATCGCCCGCGGCACGCGCGTTCCGCCGCTCGGCGTGCCCAGCGCCGAACTGACGCCCTACCGGCAGGCGCCGATGCGCGCGCATGAGGGCGGCTATTACATCCGACTAAATGCCAAGGATATTCCGGGCGCTCTAGCCGCTATTGCTTCCCGTATGGGTGCAGCCGGCATCTCGCTCGAAAGTGTCATCCAGCGTCCGGATTTGCGTGTTAGCGACGACACCGCCGAAACCGGAAAGACCCGGACCGTGGTGCTGCTGACGCATTCCACCATGGAGGCCACTGTCCGCGAGACGCTTGCGCAGATTGCCGGCGACGGCTTCATTGTCGGCGAGCCGCAGCTCATCCGGATCGAGACCTTGTAACCGCTTCCCCCGCGGGAAGCAGGGGAGACGTAATGAGACTGAGCAAGACCGACAACGACCGCAGCCCGGCATCCCTCGATCGATCGCTGGTCCTCGAACTGGTGCGCGTCACCGAACGCGCCGCCATCGCCTCCGCCGGCTGGCGCGGCAAGGGCGACGAGAAGGCGGCCGACGCCGCCGCGGTCGAAGCCATGCGCACCGAGCTGAGCAACGTCCATATCAACGGCCGCATCGTCATCGGCGAGGGCGAGCGCGACGAAGCCCCGATGCTCTGGATCGGCGAGGAAGTCGGCGCCGGCGATGGCCCGGATGTCGATATCGCCGTCGATCCGCTCGAGGGCACCACGCTCTGTGCCAAGAACCAGCCCGATTCCATCTGCGTGCTGGCCATGGCCGAGCGCGGCGGCCTGCTCAACGCCCCAGACGTCTATATGCAGAAGCTCGCCATCGGCGCCGGCTATGCCCCGGGCGTCGTCGATATCGACGCGTCCGCCAAGCACAACATCTCGTCGCTCGCCAATGCCAAGGGCGTGCCGGTGTCCGAGATCACCGTCTGCATGCTCGACCGGCCGCGCCATGCCAACCTGCTCGAGGAGCTGCGCTCGACCGGCTGCGCCATCAAGCTGATCTCGGACGGCGACATCGCCGGCATCATCCACGCGGTGAACACCGAAGAGACCGGCATCGACATCTATCTCGGTTCCGGCGGTGCGCCCGAGGGTGTGCTGGCGGCCGCGGCGCTGCGCTGCATCGGCGGCCAGATGCAGGCCCGCCTGATGCTCGACACTGACGAGAAGCGGGCCCGCGCCCGCCGCATGGGCGTCGAGGATCCGAACCGGAAGTATCTCACCGAGGACCTCGCCTCCGGCGACGTGCTCTTCGCCGCCACCGGCGTCACCGACGGCTCGCTGCTCAAGGGCGTCAGCCTGCGCAAGTCCGCCGTCCGCACCTCCACCGTCGTCATGCGCTCCTGGAGCCAGACGGTCCGCTGGATCACTGCGGAACATCACCGGTAGGGCAGAGCCCGTAACGTCGTCGCATCCCCACCGGCTGTCATCCCGGGCTTGACCCGGGACCCATCTCTCCTCCACTCGGCTGACGAGTGGGTCCCTGCTTTCGCAGGGATGACACCGAGTTTTGGGGTCGTTCTCCACCACCCTCATCCGCCCTTCGGGCACCTTCTCCCCGCTGGGGAGAAGGGCCGCCGACTGAGATGATTGTGTGATCGTCCCCTCTCCCCGGCGGGGAGAGGGTGGCGCGCAGCGCCGGGTGAGGGCCAGTCACGGGTCCAAAGCAGAAAAGGCCCAGGTTTCCCCGGGCCTTGCCGTCATATTCGCAACAAACGAGTTACGCGTCCTGGATCGCCGAGAGTTTCCACTCGCCGCGGCCTTCGCGGACGAAGGTCCAGATTTCGGTGGTCTCGGTCAGGCTGTCGTCGCCCGACACGATCCGCCCGCTGGCGCGGTCGCGGGTCACGTCGCGGCTCTCGTACTTCATCGCCACCGTGACATAGGTGTCGTCGCCTTCGCGCCAGGCTTCGGCGACGCTGCCGCCGAGCATCTTGACGTCGAACACTTCGTTGCGCACGCCCTGGCTGGCATTGCTGCCCAGCTCTTCGCTGAGATAGCCCATCATCTCGGGCGTGGTGACGGCGCGCAGCGCACCGTAGTCCTCGCGCGAGAAGGCGGCCTGCACGTCGGCGAGGCGGGTCTCGAAGATGTCGAGATCGGCGCTGGTCACCTCGTAGCTGTTGCCCTGCGTCGGCGCGGCGCCGCCGCGGCGCTGGAACGGGTTGGCGTTCTGCTGGCCGTCGTCATGACGCGCAAACGGATTGCCACCGAGGCCCATGCCGTTGCCGGAGCCGCCCGGCGCACCCGCCGGTGTCGCCATGCGGCGACGACGACCGAACAGGAACCACAGCACGCCGCCGATCAGCGCGACCTGGAACAGCAGGCTCAGCATGCCGCCAAAACCGCCGAAGCCGTGGCCGAGGAACATGCCGAAGAGACCGCCCAGGAACAGGCCCTGCAGCAGGCCGCCACCGAAGAGACCACCCGGACGCTGCGAAATCGGCGTCGTGGCGTTACGCGGCTGCGCCGCCTGCTGGTTGGTCATGGTGCGGTTGACCGGCGCGGTCGCGTTGGGCGACGTGTTGGTCGACGGCACGGTCTGGAAGGTGCGGGTGCCGCGGCTACCAAAACTGCCGCCACGGCGCGCCTCGGCCATGTCCACGGTCGCCACCGAGAAGATGGTCACCAGACTGAGCAGCACGGCAAGAAACCGGAATTTTCCGGAAGCGAACATCGAGCAAGCCCTCCTTAGGCTCTTGCCCCGATATATGGTGACCGCTCACTGAAATGTTAGATGCCGCAAAGTCGCAGGGGGTGATTTTGCACGGGGAGAAGCGCGTGCGGTGCACGGCCTCGTGGTTCGACAAGCTCACCATGAGGCCTGCTGGATGCTGATGAGACCCTCATGGTGAGCCTGTCGAACCACGAGGGGCGGGGCGCAAACTGGCCCACCCACCGGCTGTCATCCCGGGCTTGACCCGGGACCCATCTCTCCTCCACTCGGGCTGATGGGTGGGTACCTGCTTTCGCAGGGATGACATCGTGTGTGCGACGCAATCTTTCCCCCTCGACCGCCCGCGTGTTTCCCCGTACCTCACTCACATGCCCGAGCCGCGTGCGCCATTTCTCGACGTTCAGTCTTCCGTCACCGGCCGCCGCTGGGTGGATCGGCTGGATATGAACCAGACGCGGATTGCGCAGGCGATCAGCCAGCGCACCGATCTCAGTGAAATCCTCGCCCGCATCATTGCCGGCCGGGGCGTCGGCATCGACGAGGCGGAAGTCTACCTCTCGCCCACCATTCGCGACCTGATGCCGGATCCGTCGACGGTGACCGACATGGATGCGCTGGCCGAGCGGCTAGCCAGCGCCATCGTCACCAGGGAGTCCGTCGCGCTGTTCGGCGACTACGACGTCGATGGCGCGTCGTCCTGCGCGCTGATGACCCGCTACCTGAGGCACTTCGGCATCGAGCCGCAGGTGCATATCCCGGACCGCATCTTCGAAGGCTATGGGCCCAACATTGCCGCGATGGACAAGCTGATCGCCAATGGCGCGACGCTGATCATCACGCTCGACTGCGGCACCACCTCGGACGATCCCATCCTGCATGCCCGCAACAAGGGCGCCGACGTGCTGGTCATCGACCACCATCTCTCCGACAAGGAGCTGCCGCAGCCCAACGCGCTGGTGAACCCCAACCGCCCCGACGACGTGTCAGGTCTTGGTTACCTGTGCGCGGCCGGCGTCACCTTCATGGTGCTGGTGGCGGTCAACCGGGCGCTGCGCAATCGCGGCGTCACCAGCCTGCCGGACCTGATGGGCATGCTCGACCTCGTGGCGCTGGCGACGGTCTGCGACGTGGTCCCGCTGGTCGGGCTTAACCGCGCTTTCGTTATCCGCGGCCTCGAAGTGGCGCGGCGCGGCAACAATCGCGGCATCGGCGCGCTGGCGCTGAGTGCGCGGCTCAACGGACCGCTCAATCCGTATCATCTGGGTTACCTGATCGGGCCGCGCATCAATGCAGGCGGCCGCATCGGCGATGCCGGGCTGGGCTCGCGGCTGCTGGCCATGGACGACGAGCACGAGGCGCTGCTGATCGCCGACCAGCTCAACACGCTCAATTCCGAACGGCAGCGCATCGAGCTCGAAGCCGTCGAGGAGGCGACCCGCGTCGCCGAGGCCGAGATCGGCTCGGGCGACGGGCCACCGGTGCTGGTGCTGGCCTCGGCCTCCTGGCATGCCGGCATTGTCGGGCTGATCGCCGGGCGGCTGCGCGAGCGCTTCGAACGCCCGGTCTTCGCCATCGCCCTGACGCCGGATGGCGGCGGCACCGGTTCCGGCCGCTCGGTGCCGGGCGTCGATCTCGGTTCGGCGGTGATCGCGGCGGTCGATGCCGGGCTGATCCCCAAGGGCGGCGGCCATGCCATGGCGGCGGGCGTCACGCTGCGGCCGGGACAACTGGCGGCTTTCCGGGCGCATCTCTACGATCTGCTCGCCAACCCGGCTTCCATCGCCCGGGCGCAGGTGGCCATGGAAATCGACGCGGCGCTGACCGCGCGCGGCGCCAATGTCCCCTTCGTCCACGATATCGAGCGGGCAGGGCCGTTCGGCGCCGGCAATCCGCAGCCGCTTTTCGCCTTCCCGGCGCACAAGGCGCGCTTCCCCGACGTGGTCGGCGCCGGCGGCCACATCAAGTTCACCCTGACCTCGGATGACGGCGCACGGATCAAGGCCATCGCCTTCCGCGCCGCCACCACGGAACTGGGGCAGGTGCTGCTCTCGGCCGGCAACGATACGCCGCTGCACATGGCCGGCACGCTGTCGCTCGACCACTGGCAGGGCCGCGAGGAAGTGCAGTTCCGGGTCGAGGACATCGCCACGCTGCCGCGGTTCTGAGCGTGATCGCGGCGGGTCGGTCACCCTCTGGAAACTAGACTAACGAGCAGTTATCTATTCATAATCCTTGGGGTTATGAGGAGTCTCCCGGGTGCCTGCCCGGGGGTAAGGCGATTTGGACCCGTACGTCGCTAGCGTTAGGTATTGGCACAATGAACAAGATTGCAGTTGAGCCGCGGTTGGCTGGACCAACCTTGTGGACCCACATCACTTCGGCGGTGGCCGCCTATTTCGGCAAGCAGCTGGTCGGCAAGCCGCTGCATGGTGGCGTGACGCTCACCCTGCCGAACGGCAAGTCGGTGACCTTTGGCAATCCGGCTACCGGTCAGCATCCGCAGCTGCACATCCGCAATCTTCAGGTGATCAGCAAGACACTGAAGCGCGGCACGGTGGGCTTTGCGCAGTCCTATGTCGACGGCGATCTCGAAGTCGACGACCTCACCAAGCTCTTTCGCTACTTCCTGCAGAACCGCGAAGTCTTCGACCCCAATACCAAGAAGGGTGGCTGGTTCGGCCGCGCCGCGCAGGATCTCGCGTATCACCTGTCGCGCAACAATTCCAAAGAGGGCTCCAAGCAGAACATTTCCGAGCACTACGACCTCGGCAATGATTTCTACGGCATGTGGCTCGACCCCTCGATGACCTATTCCTCGGCGCTGTTCACCTCCGAGGACCAGTCGCTCGAAGCCGCGCAGCACCAGAAATATCGCCGCGTCGCCGAAATGGCCGGCGTCACGCCCGGCAGCTCGGTTCTTGAAATCGGCTGCGGCTGGGGTGGCTTCGCCGAAACCGTGGCGCGGGACTTCAAGGCCTCGATCCGCGGCATCACGCTGTCTCGCGAGCAGCTCAACTTTGCGCAAGAACGCATGAAGCGGCAGGGTCTCGACGACCTCGCCACGCTGGTTTTCGAGGACTATCGCGACACCCAGGGCCAGTTCGACCATGTCGGCTCGATCGAAATGATCGAGGCGGTGGGCGAGGAGCACTGGCCGAGCTATTTCCAGACCGTGCACGACCGGCTGAAGCCGGGTGGCACCGCCGCCATCCAGGCCATCACCATCGATGAGCGCGATTTCGAGGACTATAAGGCCGGACCGGACTTCATCCAGCGCTTCATCTTCCCGGGCGGCATGCTGCTGACCAAGACGGCGATGCAGGAGCAGGGCGACAAGGTCGGGCTGGTGCTCGAACAGTCGGAAGTGTTCCGCCATTCGTACGCCCGGACGCTACGGCTCTGGCACGACCGCTTCCTCGAATGCTGGGACGAGATTTCCAAGCTCGGCTACGACGAGGAATTCAAGCGCAAGTGGGTCTACTACCTCTGCTACTGCGAGGCCGGCTTCACCGAGGGCTCCATCGACGTCGGCATCTACCAGTACCGCAAGCCACTCTGAGTTCGGTAAGCCCGAACCTCGTGGTTCGACAAGCTTACCATCTTCTCATGGGCATCGTGGCCTAACAGTAGCCCTCATGGTGAGCCTGTCGAACCACGAGGGCGTGCCCGCTACGCTTGGAACTGCACGCCCAACTCCTTGAGCGTACGCCACACTACCCGGCACGGATGCGGCCGGTGGCCGGGCGCGATCAGGTCGAAGGTGTTGGGAATGCTCGCCACCGAAATCTTCAGTTCGAGCTTGGCGCCCGAGGCCGAGAGGTTTCGGATGATGCAGTCGGTCCTGGTGCGCCCGCCATTGTAGACCAGCACCGCCGGAATGAGCGTGTTCCGGCGCGGCGCGAGACGCTTTTCTAGTCGAAGATCCACGGATTGGCCCCGGTGAGTTCTTGGTATTCTCACCTACCGGCATTGTTCCGACGTTCACGCGATCACTAAAACTCGCGGCAAACCGTTCATCCGGCGTTCATCGGGGCGGCAAAAGTGCGGCTATTCGAGCCCGGCAAGCTTCAAACCCCGGAGATACCGGCTCAGCAGCGCCGGCTCCATGAACCGCAAACTGTCGCCGACCGAGATCAAAGTCATGCCCGGATGCATCTCGACGAACTTCTCGAGCGCGGCCCGGGCGGCGGCCGTATCCCCTTGATGCGCCTGGTAAACTGCCACGTCGCGATGCGGCCAGGTGAGGCCGGGACGCTCCGACATCGCCTGCCGCGCCATCTGCAGCGCCTGCTGCGTCCGCCCGGCTGCGAAATGCGCCAGCCCCATGCCCAGATGCACGTTGAAAGCAAAGGGATCCAAGGGACTTAGCCGCTCCGACCTCTGGAACGCCACCAGCCCTTCTTCGGGATTGCCGAGGTAAACCTGCCCAAAACCGCGCCGCATCCAGGCCCATGCATGATTGGGGTCGAGCACCAGCGCCTGGTCGGCAAACGCCGCCGCCTGCGCCACGTCGCCACCCAGCTGCATCATCGCCGATGCCAGCGCCGTCAGCGCCGTCGGATCGTCCGACACCACCATCGTGGCGGACTCGATCAGCCGCTGCGCCGCCGATCGCTCGGCCGCGAAGTTGAACGACCAGTTGTAAGCCACCTGCTGCCCATGCGCCCAGGCAGCAAGCGACGCGGCGAGGCCGTAGTTCGGATCGAGCTGCAGCGCGCGGTTGAGCAGGGTGATCGCCTCGGCATTGTCCTGCGGCCGGTGCGCCCATAGATGCGGGAACGAGCGCATGACGAGGTCGTACGCGGCCAGGTTTTCCGGCCGTTTCGAGCGGGCCCGCTCGACCTCGGCACGCCGGATCGAAGGCTGGATGGCGCTCGCCACCTCGGCCGCCATGCGGTCCTGCAGGTCGAAGAGTTCGGTGACGGCGCCATCGATCTTGTTCGACCAGATGTGGTTGCCGCTGTCGGTCTCGACCAGCTGCGCGGTGATGCGAACGCGCTCGCCCACCCGGCGCACCGAGCCTTCGACGATGTAGCGCACGCCCAGTTCCTTGCCGACCTGGCGAACGTCGACACCCGAGCGGCCCTTGTAGGCAAAGGCCGAGTTGCGGGCGATGACGAAGAAGTCTTTCACCCGGCTCAGCGTCGCGGTGATCTCCTCGACGACGGCGTCGGCGAAATAGCCCTGATCGGCCTCGCCCGAGAGATTGTCGAACGGCAGCACGACCACCGATGGCCGGTTCGACGGCGGCGCGACGAGCCGACGCTCTTCCTCCGCGGCGAACTTCTTGGTGCCCTCGGGGTGCCAGACATAGATGCGGACGGTCTTGGCGATGTTCTTGAGTTCGGTCGGCCCGATATCGGTGAACTCGAGCTCGGTCGTGCCGTCCAGATACTGGAACATCCACTTGGTGATGCACATGCCGCCCGGCGGCGAGTGCCCCTGCACGCGGACCGCGAGGTTGATGCCGCTGCCATAGAGGTCGTCGCCGGCGACCAGCACGTCGGCCAGCACGATACCGGCGCGAATCTGGAACAGTTCGCCCCCGGGCGCCCTGATGCGGCGATCGTAGATTTCGCGCTGCAGTTCCGCCGTCCAAGTGACGGCCGCAACCACGCTCTGGAACTCGGCCAGGAGGCCATCGCCCATGGTCTTGAAGACCTTGCCGCCATGGCGCCCGATGGTGCGCGCAATGAGCCTATCGTAGACCCGCTGCACGAGGCGGAGGGTCTGCCGTTCATTGCGCCCCACGAGGCGGGAGTAACCCACCACGTCCAGCGAGACTATGGGAACCAGACGCCTGTCGGGTTGGACCATTCAAACCGTGTGCTTCTGCTGCAAGCTTCGCCTCTATAGCACCGAGTGACGGCACTGAGAACGACGCCAAAGCCACGCAACTAAAAGAAAAAGCGCGTCCGGATTTGACGTTTAATCAATTCTCGACGCGCCCTCAGGACGCCTGACGCCAGCTTTGCGTGCGCAGCATCTCCTCGAAGGCCGCTGCCGGCATCGGGCGGGCGAACGCATAGCCCTGGAGGATATCGCAGCCGAGATCGCGCAGAATGCGCGCCTGATCCATGGTCTCGACACCCTCGGCGACGACCTTGATGGCCAGCGAGCGCCCGATATCGACCAGTGATCCGACCAGCCGCCGCTGGCTCTCCGAACTGGTGATCGATTCGATGAACTGCCTGTCGATCTTGAATCTTTTCGGCCTGAGCTTGAGCAGGCTGAGGATCGAAGCGTGGCCCGTGCCGAAGTCGTCGATGCTGATATCGATGCCCAGGTCGCGGATCTGGTCGATGTTCCAGCTCACGATCTCGTCGGGCTCGTCGAGGAAGATAGACTCCAGCAGCTCGAACGCCAGCGTGCCCGGCTTGATCGGCAGATCGCGAAGGCTGGCGATCAGATGTTCGTCATGCAGCCGGCGGAACGACACGTTGACCGACACCGACGGCACGTCGAAGCCCGATTTTTCCCAGCGCTCGAAATCGCCCAGCGCCGTTTCGAGGATGACGCGGTCGATCGCGGTGACGACGTTGAGGTCCTCGGCGATCTTGAGAAAGCTGGCTGGAGCCAGCACGCCATCTGGATGGTTCCAGCGCGCCAGCGCCTCGACACCGACGAGGCCGAGCGTCTGCGCGTCGAACAGCGGCTGGTAATAGGGCAGGAACTCGTTCTGCTCGATACCGCGCAGAATGTCGTCGGCGACGCGCTTGGTGTTGATGGTTTCGGCCTGCAGCGCCTCGGAGAAGAACTCGTAGCCGTTCTTGCCGCGGCGCTTGGCGCGATAAAGCGCAATGTCGGCATCGATCAGCAGCCGCTTGGCATCCACGGCGCGCCCCGATTGCACCGCGATGCCGATGCTGGCGCCGAAACGGCAGAAGTGACCCTCATAGGGCACCGGCCGCCGCATCTGGTCGACAATAGCGCGGGCGATCTTGTCGAGCCGGGTGGCCGGGCCATCGTAAACACAGACCACGATGAACTCGTCGCCGCCGACGCGCGCCACGAAATCGTCGCGGGTGAGGTTGGAGCGCAGCAGGCCCGCCGCATGCACGAGCATGGCGTCGCCGGCGACGTGGCCGAGCGTATCGTTGATCTGCTTGAAGCGGTCGAGGTCGATATGGAGCAGGGCGATGCTGCCGCCCTTCTGGTGGCACTGCTCGGCCCGCTCGGTGAGCCAGGCGTCGAGATAGCGGCGGTTGGGCAGGCCGGTCAGCGTATCGTGCAACGAGTTGTGCTCGATGCGCGCCTTGGTGTCCTCCAGCTCGCGGTTGCGCGCCTCGGCCAGTGCCATGGCGTTTTCGAGGGCGCGCTGTGCCGCGACTTCCTCGGTGACGTCCCAGTTGACGCCGAGCATCTTGGCGGTGCCGTCGCTGTCGCGATGGTAGGCGCCCTTGGTGCGGATCAGCCGGATCTCGCCATCGGGCCGGATGACACGGAACTCGGACTCGTACGAGGCCTGGTCGCGTACGGCATTGCCGACCTTTTCCTGCGCCGCCTCGGCATCCTCGGGGTGGAGCAGCGTTTCCCAGACATGCGGGTCGAGCGGCCGGCCATCATTGGGGTAGCCGTACATTTCGCGCACGCGGTTGTCGCGATAGACCTCGCCGGTGACGAGATTGGCCTCGAAGACGCCGATGCGCGAGACTTCGAGCGCCAGTTCGAGGCGCTGCGACAGACGCGCCATCTCGGCCTGCGCCAGTTTGCTCTCGGTGATTTCGGTATCGGTGCCGATGATCCGCCGCGGCCGGCCATCGGGGAACCAGTCGACCGGCGCGCCGACGCTCGAGATCCACATATAGTGACCGTCGGCGTGACGCTCGCGATACTCCATCACCACGCGCCCGACCTCGCCGGCATGCTGGCTGCGGATCGTCGCCAGCGTTCTTTCGACGTCGTCAGGATGCACGCGGGTCAGCCAGCCCTCGTGGCTATCATGCATGTCGAAGGCCGGGTTCATGCCGCGCAGCGTGCGCCAGGTGCGCGAGTGGTAGACGATGCCGGTCTCGAGATCGGAATCCCACACGGCCTGTCGGGCGCTTTCCAGCGCGATCTCCCAGCGGCTCTCGCTGCGATCGAGCGCCGCGGAAACCAGCCGCACCATGGTGACGTCCTGGCAGATGCCCCAGAGGGCGGAGCCGTCCTCGCGGAACATGGTCACCACGGCGCGTACGCCGCCATCATGGCCGGTCACGCCGACCTCGAGGTCGCGCGCCTCGCGCTCGACCAGCAACAGCCGAAAGCGTCCGAACAGAGCCCTGCGGTCGCCGGGCGCGAGCATGCGCAGACCGTCGCGGACACTGATTTCGCTGCTGGGCGTCATGAACCCGAGAATGCGGCTCATGCCCGGACTGATGGTGATGGTGGCGCTGCCCGGACGCCAGCGCCAGCGCCCGAAACCGGCCAGCAGCTCCGCCGCCTCCAGTTCCAGACCCTGTTGCAACTCCACGGCGCGCGCAATGGGAGCGAAATGCTCCGGTTCAGTCATTCCAAAGTCCCGGGATGGCCCTGCCGCCAACGTTGCAATCAGGATGCGGCCGCGGGACTTTAGATTCCCTTACGGAAGCAGTTGAGAACGTTGCAGATCTGCTGAAATGACAACGATTTCGCCATTTCTGACGTAACGGAGAGGTTACGGGTACATAACGACCGACTCTTGCCATCGAGCGGAAGTCAATGGTTAATAAAAGTTAACAACGTAATTATTCATACTGATACCGGCATGGATCTGCCGGTGGGGCAGGGTGGAAGTGCGTGGAGTTGCGGGGGCAACCGATCGGACTATTGCGTATGCATTCGCGGTGGCAGCGACCGCTGCGGTGGCGTCGGCAGTGCTGCCGGTCGGAGCGGCGCGCGGCGGCACGGGTTGCGAGGATGCACCGCCCGCCAATGTGAGCTTGGACTGCACGGACCCCACCAAAATCGACGTCAACATCGGATCGCTGATGGTCGATCCGTTCGAACTCTATCTCGCGAATGACGATCCGAGGGCCGTGCACGTCTTCAACGCCGGCGTCATCGAGACAGACGGCACCGCCCTGCTGCTGACCGCCGGCACAGTCACCTATCACGGCATCGACACTGCCAGGATCGCCAGCGAAGGCGGGTTCGGCATCGAAGTGCTCAATCGCGAAGGCGATACCTCGATCATTGTCGAGCATGGCATTAACGCCATAGGGGGTGTTCTTGTCTCGGCAAACAGCACGTCATTCCAACGGGTTGCGGTCGACCTACGAGGTGGATGGATAGAGGCGTCCTTGTTCGGAATCAAAGTTGATCGCACAGGAGGACCAAGCGACACAGATGTTACGATCGGGGCAGACGCGGAGATCCGTATGGTCGACTTCGACCCCACATATGAGCACGCGGCCATTCGGATATCCGGCTCGCCACAGTCGAAAATCTCCTTGGCGGGCAAGATTCTCGGCGCTCAGCAATATTCGTTGCTCGGAGATGGCGACGACATTTTCGAGCTCCTGCCCGGTTACGAACTGGAGGGGACGGTTGATGCCAACCTCAACGGCGAGGGAGGCGACACGCTTCTCGTGTCCGGCACGGCGGCCAACATTCACTTGAGACGGGTGAGCGATCTCAGCGGACCCTATATCGGCTTCGAAACCCTCTCGATCGGCAGGTATGCGACGTTGACGGGCTCCGGGACGCTCGACGCGTTCGATCGTCTCGATGTCTCGGGAACGCTCGCTCCGGGTGAGTTCGGGGTTGGCTCGATCGTCGCCGCGGAAGCGGTGTTTCAGACCACCTCGATCTTCGAGGTCGAGATCGGCAACTCGGATGCCGACTTCGACCAGCTGAAACTCCAGACGGTCAAGATCAACGGCGGCATCGTCCGGGTCGTCAACACCACCATCCGAGCAGGAAGCTTCAGCATAATTCTGCTTGAGGACCAGGTCGGTTCACCGGGGACCTTTACGAAGATCGAGCATGACGACGAACGGCACTACACTGCTGAGCTGGTCTACGATCCGGGCGAGATCAGGCTGGTTTTCACGCGACGCGAGGAGCCGGACCCCGGGACCGACCCGGACCCAGGAACTGATCCCGACCCCGGGACCGATCCAGATCCCGGGCCGGACCCTGATCCCGGACCGGACCCGGATCCCGATCCGCCGGGACGCCCGCCGACAACCTATGCTGCTTTCGCGAGGACGCCGGAACAGCAGGCGGTGGCGGCGATCCTCGACGCCATGGGCGCCAATGCGCCCTATGCGGACGCGTTTGCTGCGATGGACGCTTCGCAGCGCACGGCCTTCCTTGCCGAACTCGCTGGCGCCGGCTTCGCCCAGACCAGCAGTGCCCTGCTGCAGACCTCCGCAACGCTCAGCACGGCATCGCTGGGCCGCGTTCAGCAGCAGTCCGGTGCGCTTGGGCCGACAAATCCGGCCCTCGGCTATTCCGCATTCACCAGCAACTCGGACTGGACCGATGGTCTCCGTCCCAGCCTCTGGGGCCGCCTCATCGCCGGCACATCGACGATCGGCGGCGGGTCGGGTGGCTCCGTTGCACTGATCGGCGGCGCGGACGTGGAACTGGGCGATGACTGGACGCTCGGCCTGCTGGCGGGCATGGGTGGCTCCAGCTTTGCCAGCCGCAACACCACGGGCCGATCGACCGACCTGTCCGCCGGCTTCTACGGCGCGAAGGAGTTCGGCGCGATCGCGCTGCGCTTCGGCGGCAGCCTCACCCATCACAGCATAGAGGCGACGCGTACTGTCACCGGCCCGGGCGTGGCGGACCGCTACATGGCGAACTACGCCGCACTGACGGCACAGCTTTTTGCCGAGGCCGCGGTGGAATTCGACCTGGGCGCAATCGGCATCGAACTGTTCGGCGATGTCGGTTACGCCCGAAATTTCTCTGCCGGCTTCACTGAGGTCGGTGGCGCAGGGGCGCTGACGGTGGCGGGATCGTCTTCCGACGCGGTCGAGACTCTCGTCGGTGTTCGCGCCTCGCACCAGACGGCGCTCGGCACGAAGCTCCTCACCGCCGGCGTCATGCTGGGCTGGAAGCACCGCTTCATGGCGGCGCCATCGACGATGAACAGCCTCGCCGGCGGCACGCCGTTCGAGGTAGCAGGCATTTCGATCGACGGAAGTGCGCTGGCGGCCGGCGCTGACCTGCGGCTCGACCTCGATGAGAACACCGGACTGGAAGTCGCCTACGCCCTCGAATGGGGCGCGACGGGCGCCGCGCACACTATGAGCGGGCGATTCACCCGGCAGTTCTAGCTATTGGATCGGCGTATCTTGCGGTGCGGGGCGCTTCATGCCGAAGGTGAAGTGCCACCATTCCTTGCGGTAGTTTTCGAAGCCGGCGGCCGCCATCAGCGCCACCAGCCGCTGACGGTTCGCCTTTGCCTCGGGGCCCACCGCCGTGCTGGCGGTTGCCGACTCCGGAAAGAAGCTGTCGAACGGCGTGCCGAAATCCAGCGGCGCGCCGGCAGTCGTCTCGGCGCCGATATCCACTGTCGTGCCGCGCGAATGCTCGGATCGCGTGGCGATGAAGCCGGCCTTGAACAGAAGCGACTTGTCGATGTCGGGATAGTACTCGGCCTTCATCTTCTGGTCGGACGAATCCCTGGACCACGCGACGAAGTCGGCAACGGCGCGGGTCGGCCGGTAACAATCGTAGACCACGAGCCGCCAGCCGTCGGCCTTGGCAGCCACCGTCGCCAACGCCTCGGCCGCCTCGCGCCGCAGCCAGCAGTCGCCGCGACGATAGCCATCGATCGGCCGGCCGACGAAGTTGTTCGAGGTGGCGTAGCGCATGTCCTGCCGGATGTCCGGCGCCACATCGGCCAGTCGTACGAAGCCTTTCGGCAAGTCCGCGGCCTGAACGGGAAAGGCGACAATGAGAGCGAGCACAGCCAGCAGCATCCGGATCAAATGCGCGCCTCCTGCTGGGATCATGGTGCCGGCAGCAGGATTCGAACCCGCGACCGCCTGATTACAAATCATCGCTCGGCGCAATGATTTCAATGACTTAGCGGTCGGAAACTACCCGATATACCGCGTTTTGACCATGATAGTCGGAAATCCGATCCGCTGTCGAATGGTCCGTCTGCGCCTTCACGATGGCGACGGCGGACCCGCAGAGGATGACGACCAGCACCCACAGATTGAACTTCTTGGCCGGTCGCAGACCGTTGCGGATTGCAGGGCTCATTTCGGAGGCTCCTTTTCCAGTGACGCTTTGACCGCCAGAGCCCGAGCCCGGAAAAGATCAATCGGGATAGCGTAGAGGTTAATGCCGATGACGCCGCAAAGATGCGCCCCGAGGACGCGGGCGTCCTGCGGGTCCATCCCTGAGAAGTCAGCGACAGGCTGCACGATGGTGAAGAAGGCGGGGCCGAAATAGCGGCCGATGATGGCGCCGATCAGCACATGGACGAGGCCGGCCCGCCAGCTATCCTTGGCCGACCACCAGCGGATGACGCCGCCAAAGCCGCCCGCGATGGCGAGCGGCAGCCAGGGCATGGCGAACAGGCTGTCCAGCATCACAGGCGCTCCAGCGCGGCCTTCTGGTTGAGGTAGAGCTTGGAACAGCGCAGCAGGCGCGAGGACCATTCACCCTTGGTCTTATCCTCATAAAGGCGGATCAGCACCACAGCATTGCTGGCGAGCCCCCGAGCGATCGGCTGGAACGGCGTGACGCATTCCTTGGGCAGCTCGGCGAGGCGATAGTTCACCCCGGCGCGGCCGGCCTCAGCGCCCGCCTGTTGCACCCGGTTGGCCGCGCACCCCATCAAGAAAATCAAGGTCATGCTGATCGAGCAGGCATACGCCACCGCCTGCCGCTGCCAGTTCGCTTTCATATCGCTCGATCTCCGCTCGGGTGAGTTCGTCGCGCGCCGCAGCCCAGGCACGATCTTCCGTCATCTGCTCGATGTAGTTGTTGCTCGCGGCTTCGACCGCGCGGAACAGTTTGAGTTCGGCCGCCGCCTTCGCCTCGGCGGCGGCCTGCTCGAATTGGCTGGTCAGCTCGACAGTAACGAGCTGACGGACGTGCGGATCATCGACGAATTCGTCATAAAGCCACCCGCCGCCAAGCAGCGCCACCAGAACGCCGAGCTGCCAGAGGATCGGCATCAGCCGATATCCGCCGCCTGGAAGTGCATCGCATCGCCGTTAGACCACGGCCCGCCCCACGTCCAACCCTCGGCCTCGAAGAAGTCCACCACGAGCGGCGGCATCATGTTCGGCCGGCTGCCATACTTCACGCGGAAAGCGTTGATGGTCGGCGAGAGGTCGATGGCACAGGCCCACGAGTGCACCGAGAGGCTGTCCGGGTTGCTGCGCTTGGCGCGGAAATTGTTGACGCCGCCATACTCGTCGAGCCCGTACTGCTTGCGCTCGGCGGCGTCGAACGCTTCGCCGATCTGGCCGAGGATGCGTTTGAGGCTGTCGGCAACCTTGACGTGGCAAGTGATGAGCTTCACCGGCTTGCCGGCATAGAACATCGGGTATGGCGGAACGATCTGGGTGAGGTTTTTCACCGCCCAGTCTAGATCCTGCGTCAGGTCATTGTTGACATCGGGATCGCCATAAAAGGCGTTCATGGCTGCGGGGTTCTGCTTGGGCCACTTGTTCATCGCGCGCGCTCCTTCCGGCTGATGGGGCCGGAGAATGCGCGCGCAGCGGCCCCGTCATCCTAAGCGGGTCACCACTCGTCACTGGCGATGCCGAGGTTCACCCCGTGGTACTGGAGCCGCCGCGACCACAGCGCCACGTCATCCGCTCGCATCGCGTCATAGAGCTGGCTGGCCGCGAACTGGCTTGACCACCCCATGGCGCGATGCTCGGGGAGCAGGATGAAATCATGCAGCAAGTAGGCCTTCACGCTGTCGGCGTCGTGGCCGGTGAACAGCCAGCGCAGCCACGCCGGAATGCTGCCGAGGTCACTGGTGAAGCCGACCGGCACGGTGATGACGAAGCCCGAGCCCAAATGGCCGACTTCCCACACCAGCGGCGCAGTCACCGTCCACTGCCAGCGGCCGGCCGCGTCCCGCTGCGGCGCGAGGGCGAGTTTGGCGTCAGTCCATCGGCTCATTGGCAGGCACCTCCCAATAGCGGTTGTCGGCGAAGTCGGCCGGGATCGGGTTCATCTGCGCCAGGGCGAAGCTCGCCAGCCAGATCGGCTGCCGAAACTCGGTGGCGGCCACCACGATCTGCAGCCACTCCCCGGCCGTGATCGCCGCGAGCCCGGTATTCGTCTCGATGCTCATGGGAGCCTCAGGCACGCCGAGCAGGCATGCCGCCGTCGCCCCCTTGCTCACCTCGTCCCAGCCGATCATGTCGGCCTTGGTGGTGCCGATGCGATGCACGCCGCGATCATCGCCGAAATTGAAGTCGAAGCCAGCTTCTAAGCGGCGGTCTCGCTCTGAAACGATATCATCTATCGTCAGCACCGGGCGCGGATTGGCCGGGATGAACAGCGGATCATCGCTCATGCTGCGCGAACCTCGACAATGTGGATGGGGCCGTTCTTGTTGTTGGCGTAAACCAGATCGATGCCGTAGCTCGTGCCGCTGGTGAGGCCCGTCGCCACGGCCTTGCAGAGGGTGCGGCCCGACTGCCCTTTGCCGACGACGCTCAGGGTCAAAGCACCGTTGTTGGTCCAGCCATTGCAGGTGGCAATGCCAGTGAGATCAGTGCCGAGGGTGACGCTGGTGATGGTGTCGATTTCGAAGAACGCCGTTACGGACGTGACGGCGGCATCGGCGGTCTGCAAGGCCGACGAATAGGTCAGGTTGTTGATGACCGTCGCCGAATTGAGCGTGATTTCATCCAGCGACAGATAGGTACCGTCGCCGTTGTTCGCCGTCACGTTCAGCCGGTAGTAGGAATACGACGCGGGAGACGCGATGTTGAACGACCGCACCTCTCCAAGATTGTTCCAGCCGGTCTGCGCCGAGCGAGTGTCTAGCGTCACCTGCTCGCCAGCAAACGCACCGGTGTTAGACCCCTGCAAGGTCCACGCCTGCGGCGCGCGAGAGCCGTAGTTATAGCTGCTCTTGATCGAATAGGAGCCGATCGTTTTGGCCGACCCGAACTGATACTGTATCCAGCCCGTGGTTGTGGCAGCGGTCACCCAACTGTCGGTACCAGAGGCCGACCCGGCGCTGTACTTATCGAACGCCATGTAGCCGAACCCAGCGCCGCCCGAGGCGTACTGCGACGAATATGAAACCGTGTTGCCGCCAGCGCTATTCGACGAGTGAGTGGCGGTCTGATCAGCACCGCCAGTGGTGGTTGGCTTGATGCATTTTGCCGAGGTGTCCACCGAGTAGTTTGCACAACGGGCCGCGTTGATGCCGTTGCTGTCGGCGAAGCCATCCCACAGAACGTTGGGGGCCTTTCGGATTGTGCCGAACGCCTTCGCCGCATAGCCGCCGAGGCTGGCGACGGCAGCCTTGTATGTGTCGAGGAAGCCATTCGACAGCACGAAGGCAGTCGTCGCAATCTGCGTGGTGTTGGTTCCGGCCGATGCAGTCGGCGCGGTCGGCGTGCCGGTCAGCGCCGGGCTGTTCAATGGGGCCTTGAGCCCGAGTTCGGTCGCGATCTCGGCGAGTGTGTCGAATGCCGTCGACACGCCATTGCGGAGCGCGGCAATGGCCGCCGCCACATAGGTCCGCACTGCCTTCTGCGACGGCACCTTGGCGTCGCTGTTCGCCGCCAGCGTGCCATCGGTGTCCACGTCCGAGAGCTTGAATTTCTCGGCGTCCAGCTCGTTGAGTGCGTCCTGCACATTGGTCGCGGACAGGTTACCGGCCGGCGTCGAGGTGACGCCCGAAGCAGTGCTACCCGCCGCCAGGGCGTACCAGCTCGTCGTGGCGAGATCATAGGCTCGCCAGTTCTTGGCCGTGGTGTTCCAGTAGATCGCCCCATCGGCCAGGGCGTTGCCGTCATTGTCGAGCGCCGGATCGGCGGCCTTCGCCCCGAGATACTTGTCATCGAAATTGTCGAACGCCGCGAGCGCAGCATCCCGCGCGCCCTCTGCCGCGATCCGCGCCGCAATCGCCAGAGAGGCATCTGCCGCAGCGGCGGAGGCGTCCGCGTCGGCCTCGGCCGCGTCGGCATCTGCATCGGCCGCAGCGGCGTCAGCGGCCACGCGGGCGGCCTGCGCAAGGATACGATCGGCCAGGGCGTTGCCGGCCGATGTGGACGCCTCGCCGGCCTTGGTGGTCGCAGTCGTCGCCGAGGCCGACGCCTCGCCCGCTTTCGTGGTCGCAGTGGTGGCTGACGTCGATGCCGACGCAGCAGAAGCGGCAGCGGCGGCGGCAGACGCCGCGGCATCCTCGGCCGCCTCCAGCGCGTCACCGAGGTCGGTGAGATCGGGACCGTTGATATAGCCCTTACCATCGGGGCTGCCGACCAGCGGGCGGTTCGGCTGCGGCGTCGGAAGCCACCCACTTGCCGGCTCGTCGGGGAGGCGCTTGAGGGCCAGCCGCCCGTTGCGAGCCGCTTCCTGCACCATGCGGGTCAGCCGGTTCATGTCCTCGTTGAGGATTTGCGAGGGAATGCCGCCGTGAGAAGTCCAATCCGAGCTGCGCTTCACCGCTCGCGCGCCGATCAGCAGGAAGTAGTCATCCTCCTCGGTCGGCTCGCCCAGCTCGGCATAACCACCGGCATCGTCGCCGAGGCCATCCGGGAACGTGTAGTCGGCCGGAAAGCTCAGCTCTTCCCAGAGGCCGCCGCGCAGCCGCATAACGAGCAGATCGTCCTCATGCGCCAGGTCGAAATCGTAGACCAGCGAAGTCGACCCCTCGACGGGCTCGAGCTTTGCAATGCGGTCATTGACGGGAACAGTGTCGGTCATGGCCTATCCCAGCTTGACGATCAGCAGCTCGGCGGCGTTCGGCATCCGGTTCTCGCCGCCCAAGGTATTGCCGACCGTGCCGGTTGGGGTGTGTCCGCCTGCATTCGACGTGCCGAACACGCCCGTGGCGTTGCCGTCATAGCTATCGCCAGAGGACCACGACACCTGCGCGCCGCCGCTGTTGAGGCCTCGCCGGGAGTTGAGGTTCATGGTGGTGCTGTGGGCATGGTCCGACACCGCGCTCATTGCGAGCGAATGCGGGTGCGCCGCTACGGCGCCGCCCTGCCGCGTGCCCTGCCCACGAGCGAGGTCGATGCCCTTGCCGGCATCGAGCGCCCGCAGCGGCAGCCCCCGGTGGTCGGGCTTGTTGATCTGCGTCACCACGAGCGCATCGCCGCCGCCGAGCGTGGCGTCACCGAGGCCGTAGCGGCTGGCGAAATACTTGTGCGTGCCCGACTGGCCGCCCGAGGTCGCCAGGGGCGTGCCTTCGAAGTCCACGGCGAGGTGGAAGGTGTTGGCGTCGATAGGGATGACGTAATAGTCGATACCGGTGGCGAGCACGGTGGGGAGCGACCCGCTGGTGAACAGCCGCAGCCGCGTGCCGTTCTTGAGCCCATGGCCGTTCTTGGTGAACACGGCCGGGTTGGCAATGGACACCGTGAAGTTCTGCGCGGTGTTGCCGTCGCCGGTCACCCAGGCCGCATAGCAGCCGGGATTGGCGGAAACCGAGATCAGTTCGCCATCGGCCTTGCTCCACGTCGCAGGCGGTGTCGTGCGCGTGGTGTACTTGAGATCGCCCGGCGCACCACCACCCTCGGCGATGACTTCCTCGGCGTCCTCGACGCGCTGCTGTAGATCCGCGATCTGCGCCAGAAGCCCCGCGAGCTGGCCGAGAGTGACGGCCTGATCCGGGTCGGTCGCCTCCTCCAGCCCGCCGATTTTCCGCCCGCCCGCATCGTAGATTTCCGGGCCGGTTTCGGGATAGGTGAGCGCCCGCGCGGCTTCGACGCCCTCGGCCCGCTCGGCATATTCCTGCGCCTTGGCGATATCGTCGGCGTCCGGCCCGTTGACGAGCTGGCCGTTCTCATCCCAGAGCAGGATGCGGCCGGCTTCCGGCACCGGCAGGTAATTGCCGCCCGCGTCGTCATCGCCGGGCACCCGCTTGAGGGCCAGTCGGCCGGCACGGGTCGCTTCCTGCGTCAGCCGTGTCAGCCGGTTGAAGTCGGCATTGACATTGCCCGAGGCCACGCCGCCCTTGACCTGATAGTCCGAAACGCGATGCGGCTCCTCAAAACCCTCGACGAGGTAGGCGTCACCCGCCAGCGATCCCATGCGCAGATAGACCGTGCCGCCATCGTCATCGCCGAGGCCATCCGGGAAATGATAGTCGGCCGGATAGCCCAGCGTAGCCCACCGGCCATAGCGGAACCGCCGCACCCGCACGTCGCCTACCGTGTCGAGCGGAAAGGCGAACGGCAGCGCCAGGGTGGCCGCTGCCGGTTGCAGGTACGCGATGCGCTCGTTGAAGGGGACTACATCGGTCATGGCGTCAGGCGCGGATGCCGATCTTGAGCTTGATGCCTGCCGCCGTGTAGGTCGGCGTGCCGCCGCGCGTGATCGTCCCCAGCCACACCGAGCGGCTGTCGGCTGCGCCTTTGAGCACCTTGCGGATGCTGTCCTTTTCGATCAGCCGCCACGCGCCGAAATCGACATAATCGCCGGTCACCAGCCGCACGACGCCGGCAATGGCTTCCGCCTCGGCGTCGGAGATCGCATTGGCCGCGTTCCGCGCGCCGATATCCTGAGTGCTGGTGAGGAACAGCACATCGAGCGCAATGCCAAGATCGTCCTGATCAAGGAGCTGGAGCGACACCAGCTCGACCGGCACGCCGTTGGCTGGAAAGAAGTTCTGGATTTCGACCGGCACCGACAGCACATCGCCATCGGCATAGATCGCGGTGTCGAGCGCCAGCGTGACGTTGAACACCTTGACGGCGCTCTCGCCGTCAGCGCCGACCGCCTCGACCTTGCGGAGATGGACGCCAGGCGTCAGCTCGCGCGAGCGTTCGGACATGCGGGCCGGGCCATCCATCGGGATCGGGAAATTGTCAGCCATGACGGAAACCTCGTGTTGAGGTCCGGCACGCTACGCCCCGGCCGCCGCCGTCATCCTAAAGGGCCCGGTTGCCCCATCGGCCCGGCTCACCTAGTATCGCCGCATGTATAGCCAAGCAGAGCCGTCCGGCATCTTTCTCGAAAAGCCCGTCGATCCGCCGAACTACAGCTTTGCGGGCGGCGATACTACGCCGTGGCTGATCGGCGGCGCGCTGCTGATCGTCGCCATCGCCGCCGTCATCGTCACGGTGACCCGCCTGTCACGGCGGCGCTGATATCCGGGCCGCGCTGCGGTGCTGAAGTGCCCGGCGCCCAGAAAAATTCCTGCCCGGTATCGCGCTGCCACGTTCTGATCTTGGCCTTGAACGACTTGTCCGCCTCGGGATCGACCATGCGTTGCAGGTTGTCGAGCACAGCCCGTTCATAGGGCAGCCGCAAAAACCAGAGCGTCGAGAGCGGCACATTGCCCTTGATGAAGGTCACCGCCTCGCGTCCGGCCTTCGGATCGTCGCCATTGGCGATCTGCATCACATTGCCGGCCGTGAGCTGCCACGCATCCCAGGCATGCCCGACAAGTGGCCCGGTGATCGTGGTGGCGAGGCCGCCGCCGAACCGGTTGAGATCGGCGAACAGGAAGTCACCGAACAGACCAAAGCCGCCGCCCTGCAACGCCGCAGCGCCCCAGAATTCGAGCGTCTTTTCGCCGCCCATCTGGCGCGGGTCGCGGCCGGCGGCGAGCTGCTTGAGCTGGAGCGCGAGAGCGCCCCACACGGTGGCGGTGATGAACAGCTTGGCGGCATAGAGCCCGCCCCGCAGCTTGCCGCCCCGCGCCGCTTCCATGCCGATGCGGGTGCCCTGCAGAATGGCGAGGGTCGCGCCGAAGCCCTTGAACTGGAAGCCCGAGCGCCAGAACTCGCCCTGCACGGTGCCCGGCCGATCCTTGATGAACACCGCCTTGCCCCGGTGCGAAAAGCTCGGCACCGCATACTCGGTTTCCTGGAGGATCATTTCGAGGTAGCGCTCGGCCAGCCTGCGGTCGGCCATGTCGCTCGGCCGGATGAAGGTCGCGCCCGAGCCGGGGATCGGATCATAGGCCTGCACGGCGCGGATGGCGTCCCAATCGGCCGCCGAGAAGCCCCAGCGCTCGAACATCGCCCGGAACTTCGGATGCAGATCGCCAAAGGCCCTGCCGGCCTGCTCACCGACTTCGCCCATGATCGACATGCCGAAGGCGTGCTTGCCGGCCTGCGTCCACGGCGACAGCGCCGAAAGCGTCAATGTGCGGTCGGCAAGGTAGCTGGTCCACTGCGGCCCGCCCATCGAGCCGATATAGCGCGCCTGCCGGTGGAAGGTGTTGACGGCGGCGTCGAGGATCAGGCCAGAGCGGACGGCGATGCGAGACGGCTCTTTGCGGAGCTGGTTGACTACTTCGATCACCACGCCGGTCGAGGGGATGCCGTTGAAGGCGCGGGCCATCTGCTGAAAGCCGAGATCGGAAATGGCGCTGACGGCAGCGCCGCCGAGAACCGAGGACGTGATCCAGTTGCGCGCCCCGGCGAACACGTCCGCCCACACGGCATTGACCGGCGTTTCGAGGTCACCGCGGATCGACGCGAACACCGCCTCGATATGGCGGATTTGGCTGCCGACCTTGGCCTCAGTCTCTTTGCCCGCGCCGGTCGAGGCCTTGAGCATCCGCTGTTTGAGGTATTCCATCGTCGCCGTGGGGTTCGGCCCGAGCACCTGCAACGTGGCGATATCGCGCGCCATCATGTTGACGTGCTCCATCATGGCGACGAACGGGTCACCCTCGCCGAACTCGCGCTGATAGAGCCCCCACTTTTCCGCGCCGTCGAATTGCAGGAAGCGATGCTCGGCATACTGATTGGCGAGAGCGCCGCGCCCGACGCGCGCCCGGCTCGGCTCGCGCTTCGACCAGCCGGCCGTGACGATGGCGTCATAGACGCTTTCCAGCACCTCATCCTGCTCGATATCGAGGATCGGCCCGCCCGTGACCGGATGCTTCATGCGGTCCCACGCGAGGAGCGGCTTGATGAAGGCTTTCCACGGCTCCTTTTCAGCGCGCAGCACCGCCAGCCGGTCATGGCTTTGCGGCAGGTAGCCATATTCGAGCCGGGGGATTTCGCCGCCGAGGGCGTTGAACCGCTGCCGCAGATACTCGCTCTCGGCATACCACGCCTTGAACAGCGCCTTGGCGACGGCATCGCCGCTGTCCTCGTCGAAGGCTTCCTTGACCACATTCGCCAGCCGGGCTTGGTTCTTGCGGAACGAGAGCCGCAGCTTGCCCAGGTTGAGATTGTCGCCGAGCAGCGGATCGCGCCGGAATTCGTGCAGCACTGCCTCGATCCGGGAATGCGAGATGCCGAGGATGGCCTTCTGGAGCCCGGACACCGAGGCAAAGCCCTGGCCGTCGCCGAAGTGCTCCAGCATTCGGATCACCGCCTCGCCGGTCCCGATCTCGGGCTTTTTCCCGCCCGCGAGGTACTTCGCGATATTGCCCTCGATCTGCGCGAGGTTCTGCGCCGCGAGGAAGGCCAGCCGCTTGCGCCGCAGCGACGACTTTTTCAGATCGGCCTCGAGTTGTTTCTTTGCCCCGGCCGCATCGCCACCGGCCTTGCGGTAGCGCTCATAGCTGGCGAAAAGCCGGTCGGCTTCGGCCTGGCTGATTTCCTTGCCGTCAACGGCAGTGGCGAGGCAGTCGATGAAGGCCATAGACCCCCTCCTAGAGCATGCAAGCGGCGACGAGGCGCGACAGGCCATCGTCATGCTTGGCGTCATCCAGCAGATCGGCGAGCGACACCACGTCACCATTCTCGTCGATGGCTGGCATGTTCAGCAGATCGTCCGCCAGCCCCTCATATTCCGAGAGCGAGGCGGTGAGCTGGTTGGTATCGAACGGATCGTCGAGCGCGGACAGATCGGGCGCACGGGTCGGATAGGCCGGCCCGGTTTCGACGCGGGGAGCCATGACGGGATCGGCGGCCGCAAGCTCGTCGAGAGCAGTGGCATCACCCTCGGCAGCACGCGCCGCAAGCCCCGCGCCGTGATCGAACTTGACCGGCCGGGGCCCGTCCGGCGATGGCAGCCCGTGAGGGTCCAATCGAACCAGCTCGATATCGCGGCCGGGCTCGAAGTAGATTTTGACCGTGTGCTGAGGCGTGTTGGTGCGCAATCCGCCAGCGTGCGTCATCCCGCCATATCCTGCCTCGGCGAGGTTGTAGCGCAGGCTCTCGAATGCCTCATGCACATCATCGCGCGACCAGCCCTCTCCCGCCGAAATGGCGCGCAGCTCGTCAAGCACTTCCCGTAGGTTGGGCTCCGGCCGATCCTGGCCGAATGTCAAACTCTCGTAAGCCAGAGCGAACATGTCGTCGTCTTCGGTGAGAGCCTTGTGGACGTTCGGCGGCAGCTCGGAAATCGGCGCTTCCATGTCCGCAAACTGCACCGGGGTACGCTCGACAATGCGATACATGACCGGCGCATCGCCCTTGCCCTTGCGTCGATACGAGGCGGCAACGTCCGCCGCGTCGGTCGTGTAGAACCCGTTCCCGTAGATGTTGCTGTTGTTGTAATGCCCCTCGTCGAATGCGGCGATCTCGCTGGAGCTGCCGTGATACTGCACGCCCTGGCCTCGGGTGTCGGGGATAGGCTGCCGCGCCGCCGCGCGGCCTTCCTCGCGCGCGGCCACCGTGACCTGTTCTTTCACAACCTCGTCGAGCGCTCCGCGCACCACGGCCGGCTGCGTCTCTCGGATCGGGCCCCGAACCTCGGCCGCAGCTTCGAAGTCACCCTCCAAGGCCGCCCGCATCTTTTCGGACACGCCCTCGGCAGCGGCGAACCGAGCCGCAGCCCGGTCGCGCAAGGCCGGATCGACCCGGCGCGGAAGCATGCCGCCGATGGCTTCGCCAACCGCATGGCCGGCGCCACCGAGAACGAAGCCCCCGAGCATAGCAAAGCCGATATTGCTGGCGGCCTCGCCGAGGCCATTGGGCAAGCCCGCCTGCCGTCGCCAGTCCTGCACGACCGGCTGAAACGCCGCCTCGACGGCACCATTGACGGCAGCCTCGCGGATGGCGGTGCCGAGAATGCGGGCAAGCAGCGTCCGGCCGCTGCCGGAGCCCGCGCCGAGCCCGAGAGTGAGGAGCTGCGCGGGATCTTCAAGCGACCCCATCATGCCGCCGCCGAGGCTCGTCACAAAGCCTTCCCAGCCGGGCCGGCTCGCGAGCATGTTGCCGAGTTCCTGATCGGCTTCGCGGGCGATCCGCTCGGCGTCCCGCGCTATCGGCCGGGTCGCGCCGATCTCCTCGGAGAACTGCGGATACTGTGCCGCGAGCTGCCGCAACCTGTCGTCGAAATCCTTGACCAGCGGAGCGAGGTCGCGTCGCCGGTTCGGTCCGAGCGCGATCATCTCCTCGCGCGTCATAGTCATCGGGTTGCGCAGTTCCTGCCCGGTCACCGTCTTGATGGCGGCGATGCGCTGCTCATAGGCCTCGCCGAGCGCCACGGTGGAGGCGTTCACATTGTCCACCATCCGCATCTGCTCGATGGAGCTTTCCCAGATCGCACCGAGCGAGGCCATTCCGCCCGCCGGCTTCGATCCGCCCGGAAAGGCAGGCTTATCGAAGATGAAGGTCATTCCGCGCCCCAATCGCTCGGCGTATCCTTGCTGCCGCAGTACACGCACATGTGGCCTTCGAAGCGCTCGTACTCGAATTGGTGCCCTGTCTCGCCGTCATGGTGCTCAACATCACCGCCGCAGCACTCGACGCAGATCGTGCGCTCGGGGTGCTCAGGGTCCCAAACGGCTACCCACTTCGACGAATTGCAGACCCGACAGGGCGGCGCTTCACGGATCACAGCCCGACACCGCCATTGGTCTGCCGGTTC
>VFQO010007464.1_pt1 | contig 40643 bp, 34 predicted proteins | sample 3512331 | NCBI WGS metagenome assembly VFQO01 (sample SAMN10412371, study PRJNA504923) | tailings metagenome | isolation source: Replicate 3 from Balatoc abandoned mine | place: Philippines: Itogon, Benguet | collected 2017-08-28 | reverse complement strand
CATCTCGGCGATCTTGATGTTGGCGGCGACCCCCTCGGCGGCGTTGGCCTGGATGATCACCAGGCGCTGGCCGTCGCGGCGCTGGATGGTCGTCACCTGTTGGCCGGGGTTCTGCCTGACCAGGTAGCTGGCCGGGACAGGACCGTTCGGCGTGGTGATCTTCAGCCGGTCGAAGGCGGCCAGGTTGCGGGCGTCGGGCGTGAAGCGCACGCGGATGTCCAGCTCGTCCTCCGCGTCGTCCGGCCGGAACCGGCCGACCAGCACGCCGTCGGTGATGAACTGAATGGCCTGGCCGACGCTCAGCACGTCGACGCCGTAGCGGCCCGCCGCCTCGCGGTCGACGGCCAGGTTCATCTCGATGCCGGGCGAGGCGCGGCTGTCCTCCTGCTCGATCAGTTGCCGGTCGGCGGCGAAGTGCGCCTTGACCAGTTCGGCGGCCTTGTTCAGCGCCTGCGGGTTGGCGCCGCGCAGTTCGACCTGCACGTCCTTGCCTTGCGGCGGACCGTTCTGAGGCAGTCGGACCTCCGTCAGCACGCCCGGCACGTCGGCGATGCGCTTGCGCACCTCCGCTGTGATCTCGTTGCCGGTGACGCCGAGCGCCTGACGATCCTCGTGGTCGACGTAGTCCAGCGAAATGCGGCCGACAGTGTCGTTCGGCGGCGCGCCGAAGCCGCCGCCGCCGGTGAAGCGGCCGGCCGAGGCATAGATCGACTCCACGCCCTTGATGTTCTGCAACCGGGCCTCGACGCGGCGGGTCAGCTCGTCGGCGGCCTGGACCGACAGGTTGCCGCGCGCCTTGACCCAGACGGTGCTCTCTTCCGGATCGCTCTCCAGGAAGAACTCGATCGGGCGGGCGTGCAGGCCGATGGCCTCGTACTTGCCCTCCTGCATCGACTTGAAGACCATGAACACCGAGACGAGAATGAACAGCGTGACGGCCGTCACCCGGAACGGGTGGTGGTTCGCCCACCACACCGTCTTGGCGTACCAGCCCATGAAGCCGGTCATCTGGCGCGGGTCGCCCTGTTCCGACTTCTCGATCTCGGCCAGGTGCTCCTCGTCGACGCCTGCCGTGCGGCCGAAGATCGAGCCCAGCGCGGGCGTGAAGATCAGGGCCACGAAGATCGAGGCGCTGAGCACCATGATCAGGGTGATCGGCAGGAAGCTCATGAACTTCCCGGGGATCGAGTTCCAGAACAGGAACGGGATGAAGGCGCAGAGGGTGGTCAGGGTGCCGTTGAGAACCGGCCAGAACATCCGCTTGCCGGCGGCCGCGAAGGCCTCCTCGCGGTTCATGCCCTGAGCCATCTTCCGGTCGGCGTACTCCACGACGACGATGCCGCCGTCGACCAGGATGCCGACCGCCAGCACCAGGCCGAACATGACCATCATGTTCAGGGTGATGCCGAACGACTGCAGCAGCAGGAAGCCGATCATGAAACAGAGCGGGATCGACATCCCGACCATCAGACCGGATCGTACGCCCAGGCTGGCGACGATGATCACCATCACCAGGATGGTGGCGATGATCAGCCCGCTCTCCAGCACGGTCAGGCTGCGGCTGATGAACTCGCTGGCGTCCCAGGTGTAGTCGACCTTGATGGTGTCCAGGCCCTGGCTCTTCCAGCGCGTCTGTTCCTCGCCGACCGTCTTCCGGACCGCCTCCACCGAGTCGAGGATGTTGGCGCCCGAGCGCTTGACCACGTCGATCGAGAAGGCCGGCTGGCCGTTGAAGCGCGAAATCCGGTTCGGCTCCTTGAAGGTGCGGCGCACCTCGCCGATGTCGCCGATGGTGATCAGGCGGTCGCCGTTCTTCTTGATCGGCAGGGCCAGGATGTCGGCGGGGTCCTCGACCACGCCGGGCACCTTGACGGCGAACCGGCCCTGCTGGGTCTGCAGGTTGCCGGCCGGGACCAGCTGGTTGTTGCGGCCGATGACCATGGCCAGCTCGGACGCGGTGACGTTGGCCGCCTCCATCCGCACCGGGTCGATGGTCACTTCCATCAGCTCCTCGCGGCCGCCGCCCAGATCGGTGCGCAGCACGCCGGGCAGGGTCTCGAGCCGGTCCTGAAGCTCGCGGGCCGTCTGATAGAGGGTGCGTTCCGGCGCAGGGCCGGACAGCATGATGCCGATGAAGGGATCGTCGGAGACGTTGGCCTCCTCGATGATCGGCTCCTCGGCGTCCGGCGGGAACCGGCCGCGGGCCATGTCGACCTTGGCCCGGACGTCCTGCAGGACCTTGTCCTTGTTAAAGTTCACCTCGAACTCGAGGTAGACCATGGCCGCGTTCTGCACGGCCACGGCGTTCATCTCCTTGAGGCCTTCCAGCGACTGCAGCTCGCGTTCCATAGGCCGGACGAGCAGGCGCTCGGCGTCCTCGGGCGACACGCCGGGGTAGGGGACCTGGATCATCACGAACGGGATGGTGATGTCCGGCTCCGACTCGCGGGGCAGGTTCAGGTAGGCCAGGAAGCCGAACAGCGAGGCGATCACGGCGATGCCGAGAACCACCTTCCGCCGTTTGATGGCGCCGTCGATCAGGGCTGAGATCATCGGATCGTCTCCTGAGCGGCGGCGTCAGCGGGCTTGCGCAGAGGCGGGGGCCGAGGCGGGAAGGCGGACCCTCTGCCCCTCGGACACGTAGGACTGGCCGACCACGATGACCTGGGCCGGACCGCGCAGGCCGGAGACCCAGACGCCCTGCGGCGTCTCGTCCAGCACCTTCACCGGGGCGAAGGCGACCATGTTCCGGGCGCCGACGTAGCGGACGCCCTGGCGGCCCGCCGAATCGAGCACCAGCGCCGCGGTCGGGGTCAGGTGGGCCGGACCGGCGCCGACGGTGATCTTGACGTCGGCCGAGAGGCCGGCGCGGGCCTTGGCTCCGGGATTGGAGGCCTCGATCTCGACGCGATAGGTGCGGGTGGCCGGATCGGCGTCACGGGTGACCAGGCGGACGCGGCCATGGATGACCTCGCCCGAGACCAGGGTGGCCGCCGCCGGCGCGCCGACCTGGATGCCGCCGACGTCGCGCTCGGCCACGTCGGCCACGATCACCAGCGGGTCGAGTTGGATCAGGGTGCCGCAGGCGGCGCCGGGCGAGAGGTAGGTCCCGACCTCGGCCTCGCGCCGGTCGAACACGCCGTTGAAGGGCGCGCGGATGTTGACCTGGTCGAGCAGGACCTCGCCCTGGCGGACCTGGGCGTTGGCGCCGTCGAGATTGGCCTGGGCCTGCAGCACCTGGGTCTGCGAGCGATAGCCCTGGGCGGCCAGGCGGTCGGAGGCCTGCTTCTCGAGCTGACGGGTGCGCTGCAGCGCGCGCGCCTGGTCCAGACTGGCCTGACGGGCGTCGGTGGAAATCCGGCACAGCACCGTCCCCTTGGCCACGAAGGCGCCCTCGCGGGCCGGCGTGGCGGCCACCGGGCCGGCGGTTTCGGCGCGCACGACGACGGCCTTGTTGGCCTCGGTGCGGCCGCGCACCGCGACGACATAGGGGCGGCTCTCTTCCTGGATGGTCTTCACCTGGACGAGCGGCAGCTGTGGCTTGGCCGCCTGTGCGGTCTCCTTCTTCGCGAACAGGCCGACGACGCCGCCGACGATGAAGAACAGGATGACCACGGCCAGAATGCCGATGGCGACGAGATACGCAGGTTTGACTTTCATCGCTCTCCCCAAGCGCGCGCCCGGCGTACTGGGTCGCGACGCGCGCCCGCAGCACTCCCCAGGAGCTTAATCTGAACAGTGTTAGATATCGTCGGTTTGCGGCGCCTCGCAAATGAAATTCCGGAAATGTTCCGACTTTTCGAGTTGTTGGCGCCACACCCTGTTACAGTTGAGGCACGGTTTCGCCGGTCTCCAAGGCGGCGGTGGAAGTTCCGACCGTCCCGGCCTATGACGTCGCGGCGCCCGGCTTTCGGCGCGGACAGGTCCAAGGAGACGGCATGCGATACCTGCACACCATGGTCCGGGTGAAGGACCTCGACGCCTCCCTGGACTTCTACTGCAACAAGCTCGGCCTGGCCGAGGTGTCGCGCTACGACAACGAGGGCGGCCGGTTCACCCTGATCTTCCTGGCCGCGCCGGAAGACGTCGAGGCCGCCCGCGAGAAGAAGGCGCCGACGGTCGAGCTGACCTACAACTGGGATCCCGAGGACTATCAGGGCGGCCGCAACTTCGGCCACCTGGCCTACGCCGTGGACGATATCTACGCCGCCTGTCAGCGGTTGATGGACGGCGGCGTCGTGATCAGCCGTCCGCCGCGGGACGGCCACATGGCCTTCGTCCGGTCGCCGGACAACATCTCGATCGAACTGCTGCAGAAGGGCGACCGCCTGCCGCCGGCCGAGCCCTGGGCCTCGATGCCGAACGTCGGGGTCTGGTGATGCGGCTGCTCGGACGCAAGGCGCTGGTGACCGGCGCCGCCCACGGCATCGGCCTGGCCTGCGCCCAGGCCTTCGCCCGCGAAGGCGCCGAGGTGGCGCTGGTCGACCTGGACGGCGAGGGCGCGATCGCCGCCGCCGACGCCCTGGCCGCCGAGACCGGCCGCAGGATGATCGGCCTGGCCTGCGACGTCTCCGACGCCAAGGCGGCGCGCGCCGCCGTGGCCAAGGCGGCGGAGGGGCTGGGCGGTACGATCGACGTGCTGGTCAACAACGCCGGCATCCTCAAGCCCGGCGACATCCTGTCCACGACGCTGGAGGACTTCGACGCCGTCCTGGCGGTCAACATCCGCGCGGTGTTCGTGATCGGCCAGGCCGTCGCCCAGGCGCTGGTCGCCGCCGGCAAGCCGGGCTCGATCATCAACATGAGCTCGATCAACGCCGTGCTCGCCATCCCCGGCCAGGTTCCCTACGTGACCAGCAAGGGGGCCGTGAACCAGCTGACCAAGACCATGGCGCTGGGACTGGCCGCCCACGGCGTCCGTGTGAACGCCATCGGCCCCGGCACGATCGCCACCGACATCCTGAAGGGCGTGATGACCGACGAGGCCGCCAAGAAGGGCGTTCTCGCCCGCACGCCGCTGAAGCGTTTCGGCGAACCCGAGGAGATCGGCCGCGTGGCGGTGTTCCTGGCCAGTGACGACAGCAGCTACATGACCGGCCAGACCATCTATCCCGACGGCGGCCGCCTGGCGCTGAACTACACGGTGGCGGTGGACTAGGCGGCGTCTTCCCCCGTCATCCTCGCGCTTGTCGCGAGGATGACGGATGTGGGAAGCGCCTTGCGTCCTTCGACACGCGGCCTGCGGCCGCTGCTCGCTTGGACGGGCGGTTTTCTGGCCCCAGTCACCCTGAGCAGGCGCTTGGCGCCGTGTCGAAGGCCGCGTCGCCACTCGATTTGCGGGCTCCCCAAGCTCCTCGAATATGATAATCATTCGCAACTAATTGTTGCGAGTGACCCCATGTCCGTGCCGTCCTATCGCCTGTTCGACGTCGTCCTGACCCGGCGCGAGCGCCTCACGCCGTCGCTGTCGCGGCTGACCTTCTCCAGTGAGGAGGTGCGGGAGATGGCGACCCACGCCGCCGATCAACGGATCAAGATCTTCTTCCCCGACGCCGACGGACGCCCCGCCGCCCTGCCCAAGACGCCGGACTGGCTGGCGGTCTGGAAGGGGCAGGACGCCGCGACCCGTTCGCCGATGCGGACCTATACCATCCGGGCGCTGAGGGCCGACGCGGGCGAGGTCGACGTCGACTTCGTGCTCCACGGGGAGGCCGGGCCCGCGTCGGCCTGGGCCACCCGCGCGGCGACCGGCGAGACGGTGCAGATCGTGGCTCCGGTTCGCGGCTTCGAGGGGGAGGCGGGCGGCTATGAATGGCGGCCGCCCGAGGGGCTCCGCCGCCTGCTGCTGATGGCCGACGAGACCGGCCTGCCGGCCGCCGCCGGCATCCTGGAGGATCTGGCCGCCTGGCCGTCGCCGCCGCCGACCGAGGCGATCCTGGAAGTGCCGCTGGCGGCCGATCGCATCCCGCTGCCCTCCTGGCCCGGGCTGGTGATCCGTTGGCTGGCGCGCGACAGCCGCGGCGACCACCCGGCTCCGGGCGGCCTGCTGGTCGAGGCCGCGGAAGAGGCGCTCGCTCCCGCCCGGACGCGGGACGAGGGCGAGGCGCTCGAGGATATCGACGTCGATCATCAGATCCTCTGGGAGCGCGCCGACGCGACGGCAGACGGCTTCTACGCCTGGATCGCCGCCGAGGCTGGGGCGGTGAAGGCGATCCGTCATCTGCTGATCCGCGAGCGGGGCGTTCCACGCTCGGCGGTGAACCTGATGGGCTACTGGCGGCTGGGCCAGGTGCTGGACTAGCGAGGGGGCTTCACCGCCAGGGGCAGGTCGTCGAACAGCGTCGGGCTTTCGCCGACCTTCGCCCCCTCGATGGCCAGCATCTTCAGCTTGGTCTCGACCCCGCCGGGCGCCGAGAAGCCGCCGGGCTTGCCGTTGGCCCCGAGCACGCGGTGACAGGGCATCACGATCGGGAAGGGGTTGCGTCCCATGGCCTCGCCGACCGCCCGGGCGGCCTCGCGCGGCGCCCCGAGCCTCTGGGCGATCTCGCCGTAGGTCAGGGTCTCGCCCGGAGGGATGGCTCGCGCGACCTCGTAGACCCGCTGGTGGAAGGGCGGGACGGCCGACATGTCGAGGCGGATGTCCAGGAGGTCTCGCTTCTCGCCGGCGAGCAGGCCGACGATTCCCGCGATCGCCTCGGCCGCGGCGGCGGCGGGCTCCGATTCGACGGCGTCCGGAAACCGGCGGCGCATCCGGCTTCGCAGCGTCGATTCGTCCGACTCGGGCAGATAGGTCCCGACCAGCCCCTCGGCGCCCCAGACCAGGGCGCAGCGACCGATGGCGGTGTCGAACAGGGCGAAGGCCGGCGCGTCCATGGAGGCGGCGCTACTTCTTGCCGTCGCCGGCGAAGGCCGCGGTCACGCCCAGCCCGACGTACAGGAGGCCGCCGACGTAACGTTCGGCGCGCAGGTAGTCGGCGTTGCCCCTGAGCCAGCCTCCCACCGTCCCGGCCGCAACGGCGTAGGCGCCGTCGGTGATCAGTCCGAGGAAGGTCAGCAGGACGCCGAGGACGACGATCTGCGACGCCACCTGGCCTCGCCCGACATCGACGAACTGGGGCAGGAAGGCGAGGAAGAAGAGGGCGGTCTTCGGATTGAGCAGATTGACGATGAAGCCGTCGCGGAACAGCCGCCAGTACGAATGTCGAGCGGGCGGCGGCGCGCCGTCGTCCGCCGACGGCGTGGGGCTGAGGAGTTTCCGCAGGCCCATCCAGATCAGATAGGCGGCGCCTGCGTACTTGACGATGCTGAACGCCAGCGCCGAAGAGGCGAGGAGGGCGGAGAGCCCGAGCGCCGCGGCCGCGACATGGAAGAGCGTGGCGGCATGGATGCCCAGGATCGACACCAGGCCCGCCGCGCGGCCCTGCTCCACCGACCGGCCGACGATGTAGAGCACGGACGGCCCGGGAATCAGCAGAAGCACGAGGGCGGCGCAGACGAAGAGCCCGAGGCCGGCGGCGCTCGGCAGGACGAGGTCCATTCGTGATCCCCTTTATGACCGGTGATCACGATAACCCGGATATCCGCGACGCGTCAGCGGCTTCGCAAGGTAGGGGGATTCAGGCCCGGGCGGGCGCGACGATTCCGGAAATCGGGCTTGGCGGGCTGCGGCTTTCGCAGCTGATCTGAGAGTGGCTCCGCGGGTAGGATTCGAACCTACGACCAGCCGGTTAACAGCCGGCTGCTCTACCACTGAGCTACCGCGGATCAGGTGTCTCAGAAGAGGTGGGGGCTATAGCCGCGCTCGCCGGACTGCGCAAGCGCATTCGCGCGAGAAGCTGGGGACAAAAAAGAGCCCGGCAGGGTGGCCGCCGGGCTGTGACAGTCGGTGATGGTGGGGTGTCTTCAAGGAAGACCCCGTCAGGGTGGGGCGGCATGATTAATCAGGTGTGAAGATCGCGGGGCGGGGCGACGATCGAGGCGCCACATCCCTCCCTTCCCGTCGGCGGCGCATCGCGGCCAAGCTGGCGCGGCAACCGATGGAGACGACATGTCCGAGCAGGCCACGCCCGCTGAAAGCCAGGATCGCACGACCGCCGACGGGGCCGGCCGGCGGTCGTCAACGGCGGCGTGACGGGGGCCTGTCGCTCGCGTCGTCGACGTCGCGCCCGTCCCCGGCATCGCGGCGGGGTCCCCCGCGAGGCGCGAGGCGCGAAGCGAGATGCATCCGTTATCCTGGGTTGTGTTTCCGGCTGACTGTGACACGCTCCTCGTTACGCCGTCCGCGCTGGACCTCAGGGTCCGCGGAGCGGCCTTTTCGGGGGGATTTCAGTGGGAATGAGTGCTTGTCGCTGCGCGGGTGCGCTGGCCGTCCTGCTTTGGGCCGGCGTCGCCCAGGCGCAGCAGACCTATACCTATGACGCTCTGGGCCGGCTGGTCACGGTGGGGCGGGGGGCGACCCTGACGACCTACAGCTACGACGCCAACGGCAATCGGACCCAGAAGGTCGTCGCCGTCAACGGCGCGCCGGTCGCCGTGGCCGACAGCGTGTCGACCTCGATGAACACGCCGGTCAGCTTCGACCCGCGGACCAACGACAGCGATCCGAACGGCAATCCGCTGACCATCACCGCCGCGACGAACGGCGCGAGCGGCGTGGTGACGATCACCGGCGGCGGGGCGGGGCTGACCTACACGCCGAACGCCGGGTTCTCCGGCTCGGACAGCTTCACCTACACCATCAGCGACGGGGGGCTGACCGCCACCGCGACGGTGAGCGTGACGGTGTCCTCGGTGGACTACACGCCCGACGCCCTGAACTGGGCCGACCTCTCTCCGCGTTGGAACGGCGTCAACGGCGGGTCGAGCCAGCCCAACTGGGTCGACGGCGCGACTCTGACGATCTCGGGCCTGCAGCCCGGCGCGTCGATCACGCTGAGCTTCGCGACCGACACCGTCAACGCCGGCCTCGCCGGACTGCTGGTCGACGTCTACAAGAACGGCGTGTCGGTCACGCGGTCGATGCTGATCGCCGACGCCGCGGGCGGGACGCCCTCCGGAACGGTCGGAACCGTGTCCGTGACCAACGGCGACACGATCCGGTTCCGCGGCATCGTCTTCGACTCGGCGGTCAACGCCGGCTCGGGCCTGGTCCACACCAAGAGCGCGCGGCAACTGGTCTACAATCAGACGACGGGGGCCCTGCTGGACACCTTCACGGTGTCGGGCTGGTTTCGGGAGTCCGGGCCGGGCGGTCCGCTGGACTGACGCGCCCGGATGGGGAGGGCGACGCGCGATTCGGGCTTTCCCCCGGTGCGGGCCTGGATATGGCCGAAGCATGAGCATCGTGACGCCAGGACCTGGGCGGGAAGGGGATGAAGACGCCCCAAAACTCAGGAAATACAACGCCGAGATCAGAGACGTGCGGAAACCGCGCGGAACTCCGAGAACTCTTGGCGGATCAAGGAATGAAGTTGGAGGCCTGACCCGGAATCGAACCGGGGTGCAAGGATTTGCAGTCCTCTGCGTAACCACTCCGCCATCAGGCCTCACGCTCGTCGACGCAGGCGGGCGCGTCGGGAGGGCGGGATGGCTACCAGAGGCGGCGACGCGTTACAATGCCTTCCTGACGCCGCATTGCCTTACGGTCGCCGCCGGACCTATAAGCCGCGCGACAACCGCCATCCGCAAAGAGTCTCGAGGATCGCATGAGCGCCGATTTCGCCGCCGCCCGGCTGACCATGCTGGACACCCAGGTCCGTCCGGCGGACGTGACCGACTGGGCCCTGCAGGACGCCATCGGCGCGGTCGCCCGTGAGGCCCTGGTCCCCGCCGACAAGGCCTTCGCCGCCTACGCCGACGCCGAGGTCGAGTACGCGCCCGGACGCCGGCTGATGCGCCCGCGCGACGTGGCCAAGCTGCTGCAGACCCTGAAGCCCGAGAAGGGCGAGGCCGCCCTGGCCATCGCCGCGCCCTATGCGGCGGCGGTGCTCGAGGCCGTGGGCCTGGCCGTCGACCGCGTCGAGGGCGAGGACCTGACGGCGCCGCCGGCCGGCAAGACCTATGACGTGATCATCGTGGAAGGGGCGGTGGCCGAGACGCCGGAGGCGTGGACGGCGGCCCTGGCTCTGGGCGGCCGCCTCGGCGTGATCGAGCGCCGCGGCCCGGCCGGTAAGGCCATGCTCTACGTCCGGGCCGAGGACGGCGTCGGCGGCCGGCCGGTGTTCGAGGCGGCGCCGTCCTATCTCGCGGGCTTCGAGCCGGTCCGCGGATTCGCGTTCTAGTCGACCTTTTTGAAACACCACGGAAACGGCTGCGTGAAAAAAGCTTAACTCGCCCCGACTGGCGGCGAGGCTTAGAGGCGATCATATAGGGGCTCGCAGGGTTGCGAACCCGTGGGGATATTCGATGTCGAACAGTCGTCGGGCGGGCCTTCTCGCCGCCGTTTGCAGCGTGGGCCTCCTGGCCGGTGTGGCGTCCTCGGCGAGCGCCGAGACCCTGAGCGACGCCATCGCGCTGGCCTATCAGACCAACCCGACCCTTCAGGGGCAGCGCGCCAGCCAGCGCGCGCTGGACGAGAGCGTCGTCCAGGCCCGCACGGGTCTGCGCCCCACCGTCAACGCGGACGCGAACGCGTCCTTCAGTGACGGGGACGGGGACGGCAACGCCCGCCGCTCCAGCGGCGTCGGCATCGACCTGTCGCAACCGCTCTACACCGGCGGCCGGGTGAGCTCGGCGATCAGCGCGGCCGAAGCCGACGTCCTGTCGGGTCAGCAGGGCCTGCGCGGCGTCGAGGCCCAGGTCCTCCAGACGGTCGTCACGGCCTATGTCGACGTTCAGCGCGACCAGGAGCGCCTGCGCATCTCGACCGAGAACGTCGCCGTCCTGCAGCGTCAGCTCGACGAGGCCAAGGCGCGCTTCGAGGTCGGCGAGATCACCCGCACCGACGTCGCCCAGTCCGAGGCCCGCCTCGCCGGCGCCAAGTCGTCGCTGTCGGCCTCCCAGGCCCAGCTCGCGATCAGCCGCGCGTCCTACGCGGCCGTCGTCGGCCAGAACCCCGGCGATCTCGCCGCGGTTCCGGCGCTCGACAACCTGCTGCCCAAGTCGGTGGAGGAGGCCTTCGCCGCGGCCGAGGAGAACAACTCGTCGGTGCTGTCCGCCGAATACGCCGAGCAGGCCAGCCGCGCCCGCGTCGCGGCCGCTCGCGCCGCCCGTCGCCCGACGATCAGCGCCGGCGCCAACGTCGGCTGGGACGCCACCACCGCCGGCGACGCCTTCGGCAACGGCCGGGGCGGCCAGTTCGACGACTACAGCCGGAGCGTTTCGGGCAATGTGACCGTTCGCATGCCGATCTTCACCGGCGGCCTGACCAGCTCGCAGATCCGCTCCGCCCAGGAAAAGAACAACGCCGACCGCCTGGCCATCGAAGGCGCCCGTCGCGAAGCGCTGCGCTCGGTGTCGCAGGCCTGGAACGGTCTGCTCGGCGCCCGCGCCAACCTGATCTCCAACGAAGAGCAGGTCCGGTCCGGCCGGATCGCCTTCGAAGGCGTCCGTCAGGAAGCCCAGGTCGGGCTGCGCACCACCCTGGACGTGCTGAACGCCGAGCAGGAGCTGCGCAACGCAGAGCTGGCCCTGGTCAACGCCAAGCGTGACGAATACGTCGCCGCGGCGGGCCTGCTGTCGGCGATGGGCAAGCTGGAAGCCAAGTATCTGACCCCCGAGGTCGCCCAGTACGACGCCACGGCCAACGCCAAGAAGGTCAAGGGCGCGATCGGTTGGGTGCCCTGGGAGCCGGCGGTCGAGCTGGTCGATCGGGCCGGCGCGCCGCCTATCGGCAAGGCGCCGGCCGACGGCGCCGTGGTCAAACCGAACTAGGACGGATGGTCGCGAGTCCGGGAGGCGGTTCGGCGTTTGCAGGATCGCCTGCGGGCGCTTAGGCTGTCGCTCTGGAATCGCCTTCGTCAGCCACGGCTCCCCCATGTCCGAACAGACTGCCCAAGAACCGACGATGGAGGAGATCCTCGCCTCCATCCGCCGCATCATCTCCGAAGACGATGCGCCGGCCGCCGCGGCCGAGCCTGCGCCGGCGCCCGAGCCGGAGCCGGTCTTCGCCGCCGAGCCGGAGCCTGCGCCGCTGCCGCCGGAAGAGGACGACGACGTCCTGGAGCTGACCCAGACGGTCCCGGCCGTCGAAGAGGTGCAGACCGTCGGCGACCTGGACGTCTACACGCCGGCGGCGCGTGCGCCGGAGCCGGAGCCCGCCTGGGAGCCGGAACCCGAGCCGGTCGCCGCCGCGCCGGAGCCCGAGCCCGTCGTCGAGGCCGAGCCGGTTTTCGCCGCCGCCGCGGCGCCCAGCTACACGCCCGGCGCCGCCGCGATCTCGAGCGGCATGACCATCGAAGAGCTGGTCCGCAGCATCCTCGAGCCCAAGCTCAACGAATGGGCCGATCAGAACCTGGACGGCATCGTCCGCTCGATCCTGCGCGAAAAGCTCGACCGAGTATTCCGCTGAGCCATAGAGGCCGGTCGCGAGGCCGGCCCCGAGCGCGTAGCGCTCATCACCCTGACAAAGAGGAGCCTTTCGCACGCGAAAGGCTCCGGGCCGCTTCGCGATCCTAATCATCCTTGATAGAGACCGGCGGCCGCTTTGAGCGAGCCGCCGCTTTCGCATGCAGAATTCCGATGCTTGAAAAGACCTTTGATCCCAAGACCGTCGAACCCCGTCTCTACGAGGCATGGGAGACCTCCGGCGCGTTCAAGCCGACCGACGATCCCAAGGCCGAGCCGTTCAGCATCGTGATCCCGCCGCCGAACGTGACCGGCAGCCTGCACATCGGCCATGCCCTGAACAACACCCTGCAGGACGTGCTGATCCGCTTCGAGCGCATGCGCGGCAAGGCGGCCCTGTGGCTGCCCGGCACCGACCACGCCGGCATCGCCACCCAGATGGTCGTCGAGCGCCAGCTGGCCCAGCAGGGCAACATCGGCCGCCGCGACATGGGCCGTGAGGCCTTCCTCGAGAAGGTCTGGCAGTGGAAGGCCGAGAGCAGCGGCACGATCCAGAACCAGCTGCGCCGTCTGGGCGCCAGCGTCGACTGGTCGCGCGAGCGCTTCACCCTGGACGAGGGGCTGTCGGCCGCGGTCCGCAAGGTCTTCGTCCAGCTCTACAAGGAAGGCCTGATCTACCGCGACAAGCGGCTGGTGAACTGGGATCCGCACTTCCAGACCGCCATCTCCGACCTCGAGGTCGAGCAGAAGGAGGTCGACGGCGCCTACTGGCATCTGGCCTATCCGCTCGAGAACGGCGTCACCTACGAGCACCCGGTCGCGTTCGACGAGGACGGCAAGCCGACCGCGTTCGAGACGCGCGACTACATCGTCGTCGCCACGACCCGGCCGGAGACGATGCTGGGCGACACCGCCGTCGCGGTCCATCCGGACGACGAGCGCTACAAGGGCCTGATCGGCAAGACGGTGAAGCTGCCGATCGTCGGCCGCTCGATCCCGATCGTGGGCGACGACTACGCCGATCCGACCAAGGGCGCGGGCGCGGTCAAGATCACCCCGGCGCACGACTTCAACGACTTCCAGGTCGGCAAGCGCCACGGCCTGGAGGCGATCAACATCCTCGACGCCTTCGGCAAGATCAACGAGAACGCCCCGGCCGACTACCTGGGCCTGGACCGCTTCGTCGCCCGCAAGAAGATCGTCGAGACCTTCGAGCAGCTCGACCTGCTGAAGGGTATCGAGAAGACCCGGCACATGGTCCCGCACGGCGACCGCTCGGGCGTGGTCATCGAGCCCTGGCTGACGGACCAGTGGTACGTCGACGCCGAGACCCTGGCCAAGCCGGCGCTCAAGGCGGTCGAGGACGGCAGGACGGTCTTCGAGCCCGGCAACTGGGACAAGACCTATTACGAGTGGATGCGGAACATCCAGCCGTGGTGCATCTCGCGCCAGCTGTGGTGGGGCCACCGCATCCCGGCCTGGTACGACGCCGACGGCAATTGCTACGTCGAGGAGACGGAAGAGGCCGCCAAGGCCGCGGCGGGCAACAAGCCGCTCACCCAGGACGAGGACGTCCTCGACACCTGGTTCTCTTCCGGCCTGTGGCCGTTCTCGACCATGGGCTGGCCGGAGAAGACGGCTGACCTGGAGCGGTTCTATCCGACCCACACCCTGGTCACCGGCTTCGACATCATCTTCTTCTGGGTCGCCCGGATGATGATGATGGGCCTGCACTTCACCGGCGAGGCGCCGTTCCGGCGGGTCGTGATCAACGCCCTGGTCCTCGACGAGAAGGGCCAGAAGATGAGCAAGTCGAAGGGCAACGTCATCGATCCGCTGGATCTGATCGACGAATACGGCTGCGACGCCATGCGGCTGGCCCTGACCTCGATGTCCGGCCAGGCGCGAAGCATCAGGCTTTCGAAGCAGCGTGTTGAAGGATATCGCAATTTCGGCACGAAGCTGTGGAACGCCACCCGCTTCACCCAGATGAACGGCTGCGTCCGCGTCGCGGGCTTCGATCCTGCGACCGTCGACCAGACGATCAATCGCTGGATCCGCGGCGAGGTGGTCAGGACCGCCGCCCAGGTCACCGCGGCGCTCGACGGCGCGGAGTTCGGCGAAGCGGCCGGCGCGCTCTATCGCTTCATCTGGAACGTCTTCTGCGACTGGTACCTGGAGCTGGCCAAGCCGATCCTCAACGGCTCGGACGAAGCCGCCAAGGCCGAGACCCAGGCCATGGTCGCCTGGACGCTGGACCAGATCCTGACCCTGCTGCATCCGGTCATGCCCTTCCTCACCGAGGAGCTGTGGGCCAAGACGGCGGAGGAGGGCGGTCCCGCTCGCGACAATCTGCTGATCGTCGAGACGTGGCCGCAACTGCCCGAAGGCTGGATCGACGCCTCGGCCGAGGCGGAGATCGGCTGGCTGGTCGATCTGGTCACCGAGATCCGTTCGGTCCGCGCCGAGATGAACGTGCCGCCGGGCGCCAAGGTCCCGCTGACCGTCTCGGGCGCCGGCGAGGAGACCCGGGCCCGCCTGGCGCGGCATCGCGACCTGATCGTCACCCTGGCCCGCCTGGAGAGCCTCGCCGAGGGCGAGGCCGCGGCCGGCTCCGTGCCCTTCGTGGCCGGCGAGGCGACCGCGGCCCTGGCCATCGCAGACTTCATCGACCTGGCCGCCGAGCGCGCCCGTCTGACCAAGGAGATCGCCACCCAGGTCGGCGACATCGAGCGGGTCAACAAGAAGCTCGGCAACCCGGACTTCCTGGCCAAGGCCAAGGAGGAGGTCATCGAGGAGAACCGCGAAAAGCTGGCCGAGGCGCAGGCCGCCAAGGCCAAGCTGGAAGCGGCGCTGGCCCGCCTGCAGGGCGTGGGCTGACGGCGTTCGCGCGCCCTGGCGAAGGCCGGGGCGCGCGTTTCTATCTGATCAACGGTTAGGTAGCGCGGCGCGAAAGGGCGCCGTTGGGTCAAACAGCTGTTTACGACGCCCCCGCGTCGTGCTTTGGACGGAGCGAAGGCGTCGCAGAACGCCGAGTCCATGACACGCTAGGGAGCACCGCATGACCGACGCCGCCGCGTCCACCCCCGCCTGGCCCGCCATGTCCATCCAGCAGGCCTACGCCATCCTCACGGCGCCGGGCATGATGACCGAGATGGAGGAGCAGGACGTCAAGGGCGTCCGCATCCGGGTCTGGAAGCATCTGCCGCCGGCCATCCGCGACGTCGTCTCGATCGGCCGCATGCACGGCGACCGGGTGTTCCTGGTCAACGAGGACGAGCGGGTCACCTTCGAGGCCTTCCACCGCGCCGTCGCCGCCTTCGCCAAGGTCCTGGCCGAGAAGGGCGTCGCCAAGGGCGACCGGGTCGCCCTGATCATGCGCAACCTGCCGGAATGGCCGGTGGCCTTCTATGGCGCGCTGAGCCTCGGCGCCATCGTCACCCCGCTGAACGCCTGGTGGACCGGACCGGAGCTGGAGTACGGCCTGACCGACTCGGGCAGCAAGGTCGCCATCGTCGACGCCGAGCGGTTCGACCGCCTGGCCGAGCACTTCCCCAACTGTCCGGACCTGCAGCACGTCATCGTCGCCCGCGCGACCGAGGAGATCGCTCATCCCTACGTCTCCCGCATGGAGGATGCGATCGGCGGGCCGAACCACTGGGCCGCGCTGCCGGACAACGCGCTGCCCGACGTCGACATCCAGCCGGACGACGACGCGACGATCTTCTACACCTCCGGCACGACCGGAAAGCCGAAGGGCGCTCTGGCGACCCAGCGCAACGTCAACTCCAACATCATGGCCGCCATGTGCGTCGGGGCGCGCAGCTTCCTGCGCCGCGGCGAGCAGCCGCCCGCGCCCGATCCCACGCTGCCCCAGAAGGGGTCGCTGATCAGCGTGCCCTTCTTCCACGCCACCGGCTGCATGGCCGTGCTCAATCCCTCGCTGCTGGCCGGCGCCAAGCTGGCGATGATGCGCAAGTGGGAGCCCGAGCTGGCGATGCAGATCATCGAGCGCGAACGGCTGACCAGCGCCGGCGGCGTGCCCACCATCGCCTGGCAGCTGATCGAGCATCCGGCGCGCGAGAAGTACGACCTGTCCTCGCTGGAGAGCGTGGCCTACGGCGGCGCGCCCTCGGCCCCCGAACTGGTCCGCAAGATCAAGGAGGTCTGGCCCAAGTCTCAGGCCGGCAACGGCTGGGGCATGACCGAGACCTGCGCCACCGCCACCTCCAACGGCGCCGAGGACTATGAGAACCGGCCCGACAGTTGCGGCCCGGCCGTGCCGGTCACCGACCTGAAGATCATGACCGTCGAGGCGCCCCATCGCGAGCTGCCGATCGGCGAGGTGGGCGAGCTGTGGTGCAAGGGGCCGCAGGTGGTCCGCGAGTACTGGAACAAGCCGGAGGCCACGGCCGAGACCTTCATCGACGGCTGGGTCAAGACCGGCGACCTGGCGCGGCTGGACGCCGAGGGCTTCTGCTACATCATCGACCGGGCCAAGGACATGCTGATCCGGGGCGGCGAGAACATCTACTGCATCGAGGTCGAGAACGTTCTCTACGACCATCCGGCGGTGATGGATGCGGCCCTGGTGGGCATCCCGCACAAGACCCTGGGCGAGGAGCCGGCGGCCGTGGTCACCCTGAAGCCGGGCGCCTCGGCGACCGAACAGGAGCTGCGCGCCTTCGTCGCCGACCGCCTGGCCGCCTTCAAGGTGCCGGTGAAGGTCGAGTTCTGGCACGAAACCCTGCCGCGCAACGCCAACGGCAAGATCCTCAAGACCGAGCTGAAGAAGATCTTCGAGGTGGTCTAGGGCGAGGCTCCTCTCCTCCGGGGGAGCATCCGCTTTCCTCCTTCGCTGGCGCAAGGGCGCTTGACCCTCCACCTTGTGGAGGCCGTACGCCCCTGGCCATGAGCGAAGAGATGTACACGATCGGCGAGCTTTCGAGGCTGAGCGGGGTCTCGGTCCGGCGTCTGAGGTTCTACTCGGACAAGGGGCTGCTGCCGCCCGCGACGCGCACCGAAAGCGGCTACCGCCTCTATTCCGAGGCCGACGCCGCCCGGCTGGACCTGATCCGCGCCCTGCGAGGGGCGGGCGTCGGGCTGGCCGAGATCCGCCGCATCGTGGCCCGGAGGATGTCCCTCCATGAGGTCCTGTCCCTGAGACTGGACGCCCTGGAGGCGGAGATCGCGGCCAAGCGCCGGATCGCCGCCGTCCTGCGGGCGACTCTTCGCGTCGATCGACCCGAAGAGACCGACCTCAGGAGGCTATGGACCGTGACCACCCTTTCCAACACCCAGTTCCGCGCGCTGCTCGAGCGCTTCTACGACCAGGCGGCCGGCGACGTCGTCATGGACGAGACCTGGAAGCAGCAGATGATCGAGGCCGGCTGTCCGACGCTGCCGGACGATCCCACGCCCGAACAGATCGACGCCTGGACAGAGCTCGCCGCCATCCTGTCCGACACCGCCTACGTCGCCGAGATGAAGGCGGAGATGGCCGGGATGTGGACCGGCGACTTCGACGCCGCCGCCTACGCCCGGGCTTCGGAGGCCATCCTGGCCCGCGTGACGGCGGCGATCGGGCAGGGCTTGCCGCCGGCCTCGGGCGAGGGGGCCGCCATCGCCCGCGACTGGCTGGACGCCTCGGCCAGGGCCATGAACCGGGCGCCGGATGCAGCCTTCCTGCGCTGGCATCTGGATCAGCATCGCAAGCATCACGGCCGCTCGCTGCGCTATCAGCAGCTGCTCGCCGTCCTGCGCGGCGAGGCCGCGGACCAGACGACCGCCGACGCCTGGGGCTGGATCCATGAGGCTATGACGCCGCTGCTGGCCGAGCCGGTCTAGGCGTCGTCAGCGCGCCGGAAGGTCGCCGCCAGGACGATCAGCCCGACCAGGCTGGTCGCGGCGGCGGCCAGGATCGCCGGACGATAGCCGCCGGTCGCGTCGAAGATCCAGCCCGCGGCCGGCGGACCGACCAGCGTGCCGAAGGCTACGCTGGTATAGAGCAAGCCGATGATCCCGCCGACGCTGCGACCGCCGAACGCGTCCATGACCAGGGCCGGCAGCAGGGCCACCCAGCCGCCGTAGAACACGCCGAAGGCGGCGGCGAACAGCATCAGGGACCAGAAGCCGTCGAGCAGCGCCCAGGCCGCCAGGGAGGCGGCCACCCCGCCGACCATGGCCAGCAGCGTCGCCTCGCGGCCCAGGCGATCGGCCAGCCCGCCGAGCAGGAAGCGGCCGGCGGCGCCGCCCACGCCGATCGCCCCGAGCAGCAGCGCCGCCCGCGCCGCCGGGACGCCATGATCCATGGCGTAGGGGACCAGATGAACGAACGGCGTGAAAACGCCGAAGGCGCAGATCAGACAGGCGAGGTACAGGCCGGCGAAGCGACGGGTCCGGACCGCCTCGGCGACCGTGAGGCCGCCGGGCGACGGCGGCGTCGAGGCCGGGGCGGGAACGCCGTCCGGCGCATAGCCGAGGCGGGCCGGGTCGTTCCTCAGCAGCAGGGCCGCGCCCAGGCCGATCAGGCCGCAGGCCGCGCCGAGCAGCAGGTAGGTCGTGCGCCATCCGATCTGTCCGACCAGGACGGCCGCGAGAGGAGGCAGCGCCAGCGTCCCGACGCCGATGCCGCTGACCGCCAGGCCCGAGGCCAGGCCGCGTCGCCGGTCGAACCAGCGCTGCACGGCCCCCAGCGCCGGAACGTAGGCCAGGCCGACGCCGATCCCGACGCCCAGTCCGTAGGCCAGGTAGACCTCGATCAGGGACCGGGCCAGGCCGGCCAGCGCCAGCCCCGCGCCGAGCAGGACCATGCCGGCGGCGGCGACGCGCCGAGCCCCGAAGCGGTCGGCCAGCGGACCGCTGATCACGCCCAGGCTGAAATAGAGGAAGCCGGCGATCGAGAAGACCAGAGACACCGAGCCGCGCGTCGCGCCGAAGGCCTGGCGCAGGGGTTCGAAGAAGGCGCTGAAGGTGTAGGCGCCGCCGAAGCCGACGAAGGTCACGGCGAAGGCGCCGGCGACGACCAGCCAGCCGGGGAAGAAGGAAGGAGCTGGGCGGGTCACGGGCGTCACGCGGCGACGGCTTGAAGGGGCGGGCGACGACGATGCCAATCGGTCGTCCTCTGGAAGGCTGTTCCTGCTCGCAGCAGGACGGCTTCGCCCAGTTCGGGGCCGGCCAGTTGCACGGCCATCGGCAGGCCGGCCGGGCCGGCCCCGGCGGGCAAGGCGAGGGTCGGGTGCCCGGTCAGGTCGAAGACGCCGGTGAAGCGCTGCAGGCCTTCGATCAGATCGGGCTGTTCGCCCAGCGTCCGGATGGTCGCCAGGGTCAGCGGCGCGTAGGGCTGGATCGGGGTCAGCAGCAGGTCGATGTCGCGGAAGAGGGCCGAGACCGCGCCGCGCAGCGCCATGCGGCGCAGGAGGGCCTCCTGATAGGCCATGGCAGACGCCTGTCGTCCCCGGTCCAGCACCGCGGCGAGCACGGGGCCGTAGGCTTCGCGCCGCGACGGAAAGGTCCCCGCGTGGGCGACCGCGGCCTCGACGGCGCAGATCAGCGCCCAGTCGGCGACGGCTGAGGCCGTATCGGGGAATGGGATCTCGACAAGCGTCGCGCCCAGAGCCTGGAAGGTCGCCGAGGCCTCGGCCAGCATGTCCAGCACCTCCGGATCGGCGCCGGGCGCGTTCCAGCGCGGGTCGATCCCGATGCGCAGGCCGCGGACGCCGCCGACCGCCTCGGCGGCGTAGTCCGGAACCGGCTCGGCGCGGCTGGTCGGGTCGGCCAGATCGTAGCCGGCCATGGCCTGCATCAGGACCGCGAGGTCCGCGGCGCTGCGGGCCATCGGTCCAACGTGGTCGAGGCTGGCCGCCAGCTCGACGGCGCCGTGGCGGCTGACCCGGCCCCAGGTCGGCTTCAATCCCGTCACGCCGTTGGCCGCGCTGGGCCAGCGGATCGAGCCGCCGGTGTCCGAGCCCAGCGCTCCGAAACAGAGGCCGGCCGCGACCGCGACGCCCGGTCCGCTCGACGAGATCCCGGTCCAGTAGTCGGCGTTCCAAGGGTTCACGGGCGGGATGACGGTGGGATGGTGGTCGGCGTAGGCGCCCTCGGTGAGCTGCAGCTTGCCGAGGATCACGGCGCCGGCCGCCTTCAGGCGGCGGACGACCGTGGCGTCCTCGCCGGACCCTGCGTCGCGGCGCAGCGGCATGCCGGCCGCGGTCGGAGCTTCGACGGTCCAGAACAGGTCCTTCACGCCCAGCGGCACGCCGTGCAGGGGGCCGCGCCACCGGCCGGCGGCGATCTCGGCTTCCGCGGCCGCCGCCTGGGCGAGGGCGCTGTCGGCGGTGACGACGACATAGCTGTTCAGGGTCGGGTCGAGCGCCGCGATCCTGGCCAGCATGGCCCGGGTCAGCGCGACGGGCGACGCCTCGCCGTCGCGGATCAGGGACGAGACCTCGAGCAGCTCAAGGTCGGTCATGGCGTCGTGGGTCGTCATCGGGCCTCCTCGGTCGGACGGGCCGACGTCGGCCTCCGCCTGGGAGCAGATGGCGGCGCGGGGCGTCGTCGTCTGGCGGAAACCGGACTCCGATCGGACGCCTAGGCGCTGATCGGCGGGCGGCGGCCGGCCCAGGGCTGTGCGGCCTCCAGAGCGTAGGCCAGTTCGAACAGGAGGGCGTCGTTCCCGGCCTTGGCCGCGAACTGCACCCCGACCGGCAGGCCGTCCTTGGTCCAGTGCAGGGGCACGCTCATCGCCGGGGCTCCGGCGACGTTGTGCAGCGGGGTGTAGCCGACATAGTCCATCAGCCGCTCGGCCAGAGTCTGGAACGGCACGTCGCCCGAGACGAAGCCGATCGGGACGGGCGGCTTGGTCAGCACCGGCGAGACGATCACGTCGAAGTCCGCGAACCAGCCGTCGTAGGCCTTGGCGTCCCCGGCCAGTCGGCCGATGGCGGCGTCGACGGCCCCCTCCGGCGCCTTGGCGATCAGCTCGGCCATGCCCAGCGAGAAGGGTTCGGCCTCGGCCGTGGTGGGCGCCCGGCCGATCAGCTTGGCGATCGCCTGGATGTCCATGGCCGCGCCGGCCGACCAGAGCGTCAGGAAGTCCTGGCCGAAACGCGCTGAATCAATTGGCCATTTTGTCTCTGAGGCGCGGTGACCCATGGTCTGCAGCAGCTTCACGGCCCCGTCTAGGCCGGCGCGGACCTCGGCGTCGGGCTGGCGGCCGTTGCCGCTGGCGGTCAGCACGCCGATGCGCAGTTTCCTCTTCGTCGGCGCCGTGACCAGGCCGATCGGCTTGTAGGGGGCGTCGGCCTCGGCGCGTTCGGTGGCGGCGAACATGGCCGCCGAGTCGCGCACCGAGTGGGTCTCGACATGGTTCACCGACAGGTCCACCACCCGCATGCCGGTGTTGCCGACCAGCCGTCCGCGCGAGGGCTTGAAGCCGAACAGGCCGCAGCAGGATCCCGGAATGCGGATCGAGCCGCCGCCGTCGCTGGCGTGGGCGATGGCGACCACGCCCGAGGCCACCGCCGCGGCCGCTCCGCCGGAGGAGCCGCCGCTCGAATGGCCGGGGTTCCAGGGATTGCGCGTCGGGCCGTAGGCGAGGGGCTCGGTCGTCGGCAGGTAGCCGGCCTCCGGCGTCGCGGACTTGCCGATGACCACGAAGCCCGCCTTGAGCGCCCCGGCCACGTAGGGGTCGACGCCGGTCGCGGCCGCCATGCCGTAGCGGCTGGCCGAGCCGTAGCGGGTCGGCAGGCCGGCGTAGTCGTCCAGGTCCTTGACCAGGAAGGGCACGCCCGCGAACGGGCCGGTCTGGCCGCCCCTCTTCGCCGCCTCGATCGCCCGGTCGTAGTCCGAGTTGACGATGAAATTCAGCTTCGGCTGCAGGGCCTCGGCCCGGCGGATCGCGGCCTCCACCGCCTCGACGACGGTGATCTCCTTCCTGCGGATTCGTGCGGCGATCGCGGTGGCGTCCTCGGGCCAGGCGGCCGGCGCCGGCTTCGAAGCGGCGAGGGCCGGGGCGGCGGTCGCGGCGGCGGAGACGGCCAGCAGGCCGCGGCGGGTCAGATCGGTCATGTGAAGCCCTCCCACGGACGTCTTGGCGCGTCCGTTATCGCCGATCAGCTTGGCCGTTGTGACGCGATGCTGCAAGCGGATGCTCCCCTTGAGGGGGCGGGCCCTGTGCGCTTGACGCGGCCGTCATCGGGGCAGACTCTCCGCGCCGACAGAACAATACGAGGAGGATACGATGGCCGACGGTTCGATGACCGGCGTGGGCTCGCTGAAGGGCAAGGTCAGCGAGGCGGAATGGCAGGCGCGGGTCGATCTGGCCGCCCTGTACCGCCTGGTCGCGCTGCACGGGTGGGACGACATGATCTTCACCCACATCTCGGCGCGGATTCCCGGGCCGGAGCATCACTTCCTGATCAACCCCTACGGCATGTTCTTCGAGGAGATCACCGCCAGTTCGCTCGTGAAGATCGACCTCGACGGCAACACGCTGCAGGAGACGCCGTACTTCATCAATCCGGCGGGCTTCACCATCCACTCGGCCATCCACGCCGCGCGCGAGGACGCCATGTTCGTGATGCACCTGCATTCGGACCAGGGCGTCGCGGTCGCGGCCCAGAAGGACGGCCTGCTGCCGATCAGCCAGCATGCGCTGATCGTGCTGCCGCAACTCGCCTATCATGACTACGAAGGCATCGCGCTCAACCTTGACGAGCGAGAGCGTCTGGTGGCTGATATCGGAGACAAGCAGCTGATGCTGCTGCGCAATCACGGCACCCTGTCGGTGGGGAACACGGCGGCCGCATGCTGGATCGGAATGTTCTACCTGGAGCGCGCCTGCCAGCAGCAGGTGATGGCGCTGTCCGCCGGACGGGACGGGGTGCTGACCGCGCCCGAGGCGGCCCAGGCAGAGGTGCGCAGCCAGACCGGCCGGGGCATGGGGCCGATCGGCGGCCTGGCCTGGCCCGGCGCGCTGCGCCAGCTGGATCGGTCGCTGCCGGGGTACGACGTCTAGCCTATCGTTTCGGCAGGACCTTCGCCGCCGCGGGCCTCGTGCTCGCGGCGGTTTTCGTTTGCGGCCAGGCCTGGGCCGGCGCCTGGCCGCTGCCGCCCGGGCGGAGCCAGGCGATCCTCAAGCTGGAGCAGGCCCGCTCCGACGAGGCCTACGACATCCACGGCGATCGCCATCCCGCCGCCCGGCGCGAGGAGACGATGCTCAGCCTCTATGTCGAACGCGGCCTCACTCAGCGGGTCACGCTGCAGGGCAAGGCCGCGATGATCGACGGCGAGGACGACGGCCGCGGCTACGGCGGGCGCGGACCGCTGGAGCTGGGGCTGCGCTACCTGGCCTATCAGGACGCCCGCACCGCGGTGAGCGTCTACGTCGGCGTGATCGACGCGGGGAGGGGGCGCAACGCCGGCTACGCCGACCCCGGCGTCGGCGGGACGGACGTCGAGGCGCGGCTGCTGGCCGGGCGGTCGTTCCGCCTTCTCCAGAGGCCGGCCTTCGCCGAGATCCAGGCCGCCCGACTCGCTCGCGCCGACCTCTCGGCGGAGACCCGACTGGACCTGACCCTGGGCGTCGAGCCGACGCCGGCCTGGTTGCTGATGGTCCAGAGCTACGCGGGGGAAGCCGACGTCGGGTCCCGTTGGGTGAAGCTGGAAACCTCCGCCGTCAGACGGTTCGGCGACTGGCGCGTCCAGGCGGGCTGGCGGTTCTCCGCGGCCGGACGGGCAGGGCCCGCGGAGCAGGGACCGGTGTTCGGCCTCTGGCGCGCGTTCTGATTGTTTCAGGACTGAAATCCCCCGTCATTCCGCGGTCACGTCAATCCGGTTTACGCTGTCGATGATGCCTCTATATGTGCCGTCAGTTCGGGCCGGTCTCTCCGGCGTGGGGAGTCGTACTTAAGTGATCCGTCGGCACTTCTTCCTCTTCATCGCCGCCGCCTTCCTGGTCGTGATGCTCGTCGGCGGGGGCATCAAGCTCGCGTTCGGCGAAGCCAAGCCCAAGGCGGGCGGGGGCGGACCGGGCGGCCGCGCCGCCGCGGTGGCCCAGACCCAGGTCGCGGACCATGCCTTCGTCGACCGCATCGAGGTGCTCGGCGCGGCCAAGGGGCGGCAGGCGGTCACGATCACCTCCAACACCACCGAGCTGGTCACGGCCGTCCGCTTCCATGACGGCCAGCAGGTCGCCAAGGGGCAGGTCCTGGTCGAGCTTAAGGCCAACGAGCAGGACGCCGGGCTGATCGAGGCCCGCGCCCGCCTGGCCCAGGCCGAGCGCGACTACAAGCGCTGGAGCGAGCTGGCCGAACGCGGCGTCGCGCCGCGCGCCACCGCCGAGCAGTATCTGTCGGCGCTGGAGACCGCCCGGGCGAGCGTCGCCGCCGCCGACTCCCGCAAGCTGGACCGCGTGATCCGCGCGCCCTTCTCGGGCGTCGTCGGCCTGACCGATGTGGCGCCGGGGACCCTGATCCAGCCGGGCGCCAAGATCGTCTCGCTGGACGACCTGTCGACCATCCGCGTCGACTTCAACATTCCCGATCGCTACCTGCCGGTCCTGGCCGAAGGCGCGCCGATCGCCGCCAAGCCGGACGCCTGGCCGAACGAGAGCTTCAGCGGCCGCATCGCCCAGCTGGACAGCCGCATCGATCCGGCCACCCGCGCCATCGTCGCCCGAGCCGAGTTCCCCAACCCGTCCGGCCGCATCAAGCCGGGCATGCTGATGCGCGTGACCATCGCCCATGGCGGTCGCCAGGCTCCCGCCGTGCCCGAAGCGGCGATCCAGTTCGAGGCCGACCAGGCCTACGCCTTCGTCATCGACCGGAAGGGCGAGGGCTCGGTCGCCCGCAAGCAGCCGATCCAGGTCGGCGCCACTCAGGACGGCTTCGTCGAGATCCTGGGCGGGCTGAAGCCCGGCGAGCGGATCGTGGCCGACGGCCTGAACCGCATCCAGAACGGCCAGGCCGTCCGCGTCGGCGGCGGCAAGGGCGGCGCCAACGCCGGACAGCGGGCGGCCCGCTGATGCTGTCGGACCTGTCGGTCAAGCGTCCCGTCTTCGCGGCCGTCGCCGCGATCATCCTGGTCGTCATCGGGGCGGCGGCCTATTTCGCGCTGCCGATCCGCGAGCTGCCCAACGTCGATCCGCCGGTGGTGTCGATCCAGACCACCTATCGCGGGGCCTCGGCCGAGATCATCGAGGAGCGGATCACCCAGGTGCTCGAGCGCCAGGTGTCCGGCATCCAGGGCATCGACCGGGTGACCTCGTCCAGCCGCGACGGGCGTAGCCAGATCAACATCACCTTCACGCTGAACACCGACCTGGAGACGGCGGCGAACGACGTGCGGGACGCCGCCAGCCGGGTGGTCAACCAGCTGCCCGACCAGGCCGATCCGCCGCAGATCGCCAAGGCCAACGCCGACTCCGCGCCGATCATCATCCTGAACATGACGTCGACGACGCTGAGTCCGCTTCAGCTCGCCGACTACGCCGACCGCTTCCTGATCGAGCGGATGTCGACCATTCCCGGCGTGGCCACGGTCGGGATGAACGGCCCGATCTACGCCATGCGCATCTGGCTGGACGCCGACCAGATGGCCGCCCGGGGCCTGACCGTCGACGACGTCGAAACCGCGCTGAACAACCAGAACATCGAACTGCCGGCCGGCGCGCTGGAAAGCACCGCCAAGGACTTCACCATCCGGGTCAACCGCGGCTACGCCAAGCCGTCGGACTTCGCGACCCTTCCGGTGAAGCCGGCCAACCTGACGGCCGCCGCCGTCGCGGCCAACAGCAACGCCTACATCACCCGGCTGGGCGACATCGCCCGAATCGGCGAGGCCGCGGCCGAACCGCGCCGCGTCTTCCGCGGCAACGGCGAAGACCAGATCGGCCTGTTCCTGACCCGCCAGTCCCAGGCCAACGACCTGGCCATCGCGGAGGCGGCGAAGAAGGAGATCGACACGATCAACAAGACGCTGCCCCCGGGCACGAAGCTGATCGTCGCCGTCGACTCCTCGAAGTTCACCGCCGAGGCGATCCACGAGGTGTGGATCACCATGGGCATCTCGATCGCCCTGGTCGCCCTGGTGAACCTGATCTTCCTGGGCAGCTGGCGGGCGGCGATCATCCCCTCGGTGGTGGCCCCGATCTGTCTGCTGTCGACCTTCATCGTGCTGGCCCCGCTGGGCTTTTCGCTGAACCTGCTGACCTTGCTGGCCCTGGTGCTGGCCGTCGGCCTGGTCGTCGACGACGCCATCGTGGTGGTCGAGAACATCCAGCGCCGCATGGACGAGGACGGCGAGCCGGCGCCCGTCGCCGCCACGCGCGGCGCGCGCCAGGTGTTCTTCGCGGTCATCGCCACGACCATCGTGCTGATCTCGGTGTTCGCGCCGCTGATGTTCCTGCCCGGCTACATCGGCCGGCTGTTCGTCGAACTGGCCGTGGCCATCGCCGCCGCCGTCGCCTTCTCGGCCTTCCTGGCGCTGTCGCTGTCGCCGATGCTGGCGTCCAAGCTGCTCAAGCCGGCCAGCAACTCCGGCTGGCTGGCCCGCCGGGTCGACTACGTGGTCGACAAGGTGAAGCACAGCTACCGCAACTCGCTGGAGATGCTGCTCGACCACCGCGCCGGCGGCTGGGCCGCGGGCGGGGTCGTGGTGGTTCTGGCCGGGGTCGCCGGAGCGCTGTTCCTGCTGCTGCCGCAGGAGCTGGTGCCCGCCGAGGACCGCGGCCGCGTCGACATCATGATCTCGGCGCCGGAAGGTGCGGGCTTCGACTATACCCAGGCCGCGGCCATGAAGGTCGAGCAGGCGATGAAGAGGTATCGCGAGGACGGCCAGGCCGACCGCTATATCCTCAGCATCCCGCGCTTCGGCGCCACCCAGTTCAACACCGCCAACGGCGTGGTGGTGATGAAGGATTGGGGCGAGCGCACCAAGACCGCGGACCAGGTCGCCGACGAACTGAACAGGTCGCTGCAGGGTCTGACCTCGGTCCGGGCCGTGGCCAGCGTGCGCGGCGCGTTCCAGCGCGGCGGCGGCCAGGGCGGTGGGACCAACGTCGACCTGATCGGCCTGGGCGCCGACTACGACGAGATCGCCCGCTGGCTGGCGCCGATCCGCGACGCCATGCAGCAGCATCCCGGCTTCTCGCGGCCTCGCCTCGACTACGAGCCGACCTCGCCGCGCCTGTCGGTGGACATCGATCGCGAACGGGCGGCGGCCCTGGGCGTGACGCCCCAGGCCGTGGGGCGGGCGCTCGAGACCATGTTCGGCTCGCGCCGGGTCACGACCTACATCAAGGCCGGCCAGGAATACGACGTCATCCTGCAGACCGAGCTGGAGCAGCGCCGAACGCTGGAGAACCTGAACACCCTCTACGTCCGCGCCGGCTCCGGCCAGCTGGTGCCGCTGTCGGCGGTGGTCACGACCAAGCTGCGCGGCGACACGCCCGACCGCGAGCGCACCGATCGCCAGCGCTCGATCGACCTGACCACCCAGCTGTCGCCGGGCTTCACCGTCGCCGACGCCGTCGCCTTCCTCGAGGCGGAGGCGGCCAAGAACCCGAACCCGGCCGTGACCTACACCTGGGGCGGCCAGGCCAAGGACTATCTGGAGGCCTCCGGCGCCGTGGGCTTCGCCTTCGGCATGGCGCTGCTGCTGGTGTTTCTGGTGCTGGCGGCGCAGTTCGAGAGCTGGATCCACCCGGCCGTGATCATGTTGACGGTGCCGCTGGCGGCGCTGGGCGGCCTGTTCGGCCTGTTGCTGACCGGCCAGTCGATCAACACCTACAGCCAGATCGGCCTGATCATCCTGATCGGCATCGCGGCCAAGAACGGCATCCTGATCGTCGAGTTCGCCAACCAGCTGCGCGACGACGGCAAGTCGATCCGCGACGCGGTCATCGAGGCGGCGGTCCTGCGTCTGCGCCCGATCGTGATGACCTCGATCACCGCGGCCTTCGGCGCCCTGCCGCTGATGCTGTGGCAGGGGGCGGGGGCGGCCAGCCGCCAGACCATCGGGGTGACCATCTTCTTCGGGGCGATCTTCGCCACCATGCTGACGGTGTTCGTGGTGCCGGTGTTCTACAACCTGTTGGCCCGGTTCACGAAGTCGCCCGAATGGACGGCGCGCCAGATCGAGGCCTTCGAGCAGGACAACCCCGACGCCGAGGCCAAGGCGCACTAGAAGACGGAGGGAACGGCTACAGCGCTGATCCCCGTCCGTCATCCTCGCGCGCCTGTCGCGAGGATGACGGGGGAGACGTCGACCGGAAAAGACCCGCTGGCGAACCGCGTACGTCCGGCCTATGAAGCGGTCAGGACGCGAAGGGCAGTCATGCCCCGCGAGACGTTTAGGGTGGACATGGACGACGCCGGTTTCGCCGTTCGCGGCAAGGATATCGCTCTGCTGCGCCGGATCGAGGAACGCGTTCTCTGGCTCGCCAGCTGGACGATCCATAACGCCAACCACCTGCGCGAGAGCCGCGACGGGCTGAAGGTCGGCGGGCACCAGGCGAGCTGCGCCAGCATGACGACCCTGATGACGGCGCTCTACTTCGCCGCCCTGCGGCCGCAGGACCGGGTCGCGGTCAAGCCGCACGCCAGCCCCGTCTTCCACGCCGTCCAGCACCTGTACGGCCGCCAGAGCCTGGACCAGCTGCAGCGTTTCCGCGCCCTGGGCGGGGCTCAGTCCTATCCGTCGCGGACCAAGGACCAGGACGACGTCGACTTCTCGACCGGCTCCGTCGGCCTGGGCGTGGCCATGACCGCCTTCGCCAGCCTGACCCAGGACTACCTGGCCGCCCGCGGCGCGGTGAAGCCGGACGCCATGGGACGGATGATCTCGCTGCTGGGCGACGCCGAGCTGGACGAGGGCAACATCTACGAAGCCCTGATCGAGGCCTGTAAGCACGACGTCCGCAATACCTGGTGGATCGTCGACTACAACCGCCAGAGCCTGGACGCGACCACCAGCGACCGGATGTTCACTCGCTACGGCGAGATCTTCGAGGCCGCCGGCTGGACCGTCGAGACCCTGAAGTGGTCCAAGCGCCAGCGAGAGGCCTTCGCCAAATCCGGCGGGGCGGCGCTGCAGGCCTGGATCGAGAGCGCGCCCAACGACCTCTACTCGGCCCTGACCTACCAGGGCGGCGCGGCCTGGCGCGAGCGGCTGACCGCCGACCTCGCCGAGGACAAGCCGGCGCTGGCCCTGATCGCCTCATACGACGACGAGGAGCTGGCCCTGCTGATGACCGAGCTGGGCGGCCACTGCATGGAGACGGTGCTGGAGGCCTTCGCCCGCGCCGCCGAGGACGACGCCCCGCGCTTCTTCATCGCCTACACGGTCAAGGGCTGGCGGCTGCCGTTCCAGGGCCACAAGGACAACCACGCCGGCCTGATGAACCCCTCCCAGATCGCCGAGCTGCGCCAGCGGCTGGGCGTCGCCGAAGGCGAGGAGTGGGACATCCTCAGCGGGATCGCCGACAACGAGGCGACCGCGATCCGCCGTCTGGTCGAGACTGCGCCCTTCGCCGGCCGGACCGACGGCCGCAAGGTCGCGCCGCGCGTCGTCACGCCGTCCGCCGAGACCCTGCTGAAGGCCGTCGAGGGGGAGGGGGAGCAATCCACCCAGACCGCCTTCGGCAAGGTGATGTTCGAGATCGCCAAGGGCCAGGACGAGTTCGCCGGGCGGGTGGTCACCACCTCGCCGGACGTGACCGTCTCGACCAACCTGGGCGGCTTCGTGAACCGCCGCGGGGTGTTCCACCGCCGGGCGCACGAGGACGTCTTCAAGAGCCGGCGCATCCCCTCGGCCCAGGTCTGGTCGATGGCCGAGACCGGCCAGCATGTCGAGCTGGGCATCGCCGAGAACAACCTGTTCATCGCCCTGGCGGCGCTGGGCCTGTCGGCGCCGCTGTTCGGCGAGCGGCTGTTCCCCGTGGGCACGCTGTACGACCCCTTCATCGCCCGCGGCCTCGATGCCCTGAACTACGCCTGCTACCAGGACGCCCGCTTCCTGCTGGTGGCGACGCCGTCGGGGCTGACCCTGGCGCCCGAAGGCGGCGCCCACCAGTCGATCGGCACGCCGCTGATCGGCATGAGCCAGCCGGGCCTGGACAGTTATGAACCCGCCTTCGCCGACGAGACCGCGGTGCTGATGGCTCACGCCTTCGAGCGCATTCAGGCCGAACAGGGCGGTTCGACCTACCTGCGCCTCTCCACCCGGGTCATCGCCCAGCCCCAGCGCGACGACGGCGACTGGAAGGCCGGCGCCGTGGCCGGCGGCTACTGGCTGCGCCGGCCGGCCGCCGATGCTCGGCTGGTCCTGGTCTACAGCGGCGCGATCGCGCCCGAAGCGCTGGAGGCCTTCGAACAGTTGCTCGAGGACGAGCCCGGCGCGGGCCTGCTGGCGGTGACCTCGCCCGACGTGCTGCACGCCGACTGGACCGCCGCCGGCCGGGCCCGCTGGACGGGCGGCGAGGCGCGCCGGTCCACGGCCGAGACGCTGCTCGACGCACTGCCGCAGGCGGCGTCGCTGGTCACGGTGATCGACGGCTCGCCGGCGGCGCTGTCCTGGCTGGGCTCGGTGCGCGGCCAGCGCGTGCGCGCCCTGGGCATGGAGAGCTTCGGCCAGTCGGGCGATCTGCCGGACCTCTACGCCAAGTACCGCCTGGACGCCGAGGCCATCCTCGACGCCTGTGCGGACCTGCTGGTCTAGGGCTGGTCGACGTTCACGCGGAGACCCCTGTCACCGTATGTCTCCGCCTTCGCGAGGACCTTCGGATGAGAACTCACAAGTTCAGGCTGAGCGTCGATCCGGCCTAGTACGAGATCGCGTCCATCCGACGGATGAGCCCGCCGTCCAACGTGAAGGCGAAGCGGGCGGGCCCCTGTTCCCACGGACGCCCCTCGATGCTGGCGATGGTCATGAAGACCTGCACCGCGAGGCGGCCGTCGGGCATGCGTTCGAACGAGATCGGGGAGACCTCGGGGCGGATCACCGCGAACTGCTGGGTCCAGTAGTCGCGCATCGCTTCCGGGCCATGGCGGCGACCGCCGTCGAGCAGGTCCTGCCAGTCGACGTCGGGGTGCACCAGGGCGACCAGGGCGTCGACGTCCTGGCGGTTGAGAGCTTCGTACAGACGCGTCACCAGGGCTTCGTCTTCGCCCATCGCCGCCTAGCCTCCGGGCTTGTAGCCGCTTTCCACCTTCAGATACGCGATCAGATCGATACGGTCCTTCTCGTCCTTCACGCCGAGGAAGGACATCCGGTTGCCGGGCAGGAAGCCGCGCGGGTCCTGCAGCCACTTGTCGAGGTGCTCCGCGTCCCAGACGAAGCCGGCGTTCTGGACGGCCTGGGAGTAGCGGAACTTCTCGTGGGTCCCCGCCTTGCGGCCGAACACGCCGTGCAGGTTCGGGCCGGTCATGTTGGCCCCACCCTCGGTGATGGTGTGACAGGAGCGGCAGAGCGCGAACTTGCGCTGACCGTTCTCCAGATCGGCGGTGTTGTAGGGCGCCGGCAGGCTGGCGAGGATCTTGGCGGTCTCCGGATCGACCGCAGCCGGGGCGGCGGACGATCCGCCTTCGCCCTTGGCCGTCTCCTGCGGCGACTTGGTGCAGGCCCCCAGGGCCGCCGTCATTCCGATCACGATCGCCACAGCCGCAAACCGACGCATCTTCTTCCTCGTTCCGAACCTGGCGGGAAGCTACTCCAGTGGCGCGGCGTTGCAACGGGACTGATTGACTTACCGGTGCGGAAATCCCGGATGCTGACGGTCGGGAAAAGAAACGCACACGGAAAACCATGTCGCCACATCATTTCAGGGGGCTGGCGGTCGCCCTGGCCCTGCTCGCCGGCCCCGTGCTGGCTGCGCCGGCGGGGGCGCCGCGGCCGGTCGACGCCCGCGCCTTCGACGGCGTCAAGCCGGTCGCCGCCCTGCCCAACGCCACCCGTCTCGCCTGGCTGGATCTGGGCGACCCGAAAGGTCGGCCGACGGTCCTGATCCACGGCTACACCGACAACGCCCGCGACTGGGCGCCGGTGACGCCGTTCCTGGGGCAGGGACGTCGCCTGATCGTCGTCGACCTGCGCGGGCACGGCCAGTCGTCGAAGCCGGAATGCTGCTACACCCGCCAGGACCTAGCCTATGACGTCAAGCTGCTGCTCGACGAGCTGAAGATCGAGAAGGCCGATATCGTCGGCCATTCGCTGGGCAGCATCGTCGCCCAGACCTTCGCCCAGTACTGGCCGGACCGGACCCGCAAGGTGGTGCTGATCTCCTCCACCGCCGGCAAGGCGGCTGGCGAGGCGCAGGGCATGGACTTCGTCACCCCGATCCTGGCCCTGAAGGACCCGATCGATCCGGATTCGGCCTTCATGCATGCCTGGTGGCATTCGCCGACGCCGGTCGACCCGGCCTTCATGAAGCGCCAGCGCGAGGACTCCGCGAAGATCCCGGCGGGCGTCTGGAAGGCGGTGATCTTCCAGGGGATGCTGGGCATGGACCTGAAGTCGACCCTGCCGATGCTCAGGGCCCCGACCCTGCTGATCTGGGGCGACCAGGACACGCTGATGCTGGAGAGCGACCGCAAAGGTCTGATCGCGGCCCTGCCGGCGGCGCAGGTCAAGATCTACGAGGGCCTCGGTCACAACCCGTTCTGGGAGGAGCCGGAACGCGTGGCGGCGGACATCGGCGCGTTCCTGGAGAAGTAAGGGGCGTGTCTTTGCGTGGTGCGAGACACTCGCCTGAAGGCTCGTTCCTCACCATGGCGAACTCGGAGGTCGTCATCCTGAGGAGCGGGCAAGGCCCGCGTCTCGAAGGACGCACTGCGTCGGCCGTCCTCGTACGGGGGAGAACTAGTCGCCGAAGCTCGGCTTTCCCCGGCCGGCCTTGATCGCGCCGCGGCGGGTCTTGGCGTCGACGCGCTTGGCCTTGGCGGCCTTGCTGGGCTTGGTCTTCTTGCGCGGCGGAGGCGGGGGCTCGGCCGCCTTGGCGATCAACTCGACCAGCCGTTCGACCGCGTCGGCCCTGTTGCGCTCCTGGGTGCGGAAGCGGTTGGCGGTGATCACGATCACGCCGTCCAGGGTCAGCTTCGACCCGGCCAGCTTCTGAAGCCGCACGGAGACGTCGTTCGGCAGCGACGGCGAACGCCGCACGTCGAAGCGCATCTGAACCGCCGTGGCGACCTTGTTGACGTTCTGCCCGCCGGGACCGGAGGCGCGGATGAAGCTGAAGACCAGCTCGTCCTCGTCCAGGTCGATGTCGGGCGGAATGGCGATCATGGCGACGCTTCTAGCCTGAACCGCCGCCATGACGACAGGGTCAGACGCGGCCCTTCGGATCCGGACCGAAGCGGTTGTCGCCCGGCGTGCCGTCCAGAAGATAGAAGATGAACAGCACCAGCCCGCCGATCCCCGGGATGAAGGCGATGAGCAGCCACCAGGCGCTGCGATTGGTGTCGTGCAGCCGGCGGAAGGCGACGGCGAGGCTGGGGATCAGCAGGGCGAGGCTGAAGAGGCCCAGCAGGCCGAATATGACGTTGGCCGCCACGCTCTGCGGATCGCCGCCGGAGACGGCCATCGCCAGGATGCAGAGAACGAAGATGACGACGACCTGAAAGACCAAGAAGACCCAGTATTCGGACCGACGGGCGCGGCCCTGGAAGTCGGCGTACTTCCGCAGCGGTTGCAACATTAGATCGAACATGACGACCCCCCTGGCCCGGCGCCGGCGAACCGCCGCGCGGGGCCATGTCATTCGGGAAGGATTTCCCTAGAGGGAGCGTAGCATCGGTTTGCGAACCGTCTAGCGCCGGACCCGTCGCGCCTTCTGGATCGCTTCGTCCAGCGCCTGCAGGAAGCGCGAGCGGTCGGCGCGATCGAACGGCTTCGGCCCGCCGGTGATCTCTCCCGTCGAGCGGATGTGCTCCATGATCGAGCGCTGGGCGAGGGCCGAACCGATCGAGTCGAGCGTGAACGGCTGGCCGTTGGGCTTGATCGCCGCCGCACCGGCCTTCAGCACGCGGTCGGCCAGCGGGATGTCGTTGGTCACCACCACATCGCCCGCCGCCGCGCGCTCGGCGATCCAGTCGTCGGCGACGTCCGGCCCCGCGTCGACGATCACCCGCTCGATCAGCGGCGAGACGGGAACCATCATGAAGCTGTTGCTGACCACGAAGGTCTTCAGCCCGTAGCGGGCGGCGACCTTGTAGGTCTCGTCCTTCACGGGGCAGGCGTCGGCGTCGACATAGATGCGGATCGGGTCGGACATGTCCCCGCTCTAGAACCGCTCACAGGCCGTGCACAAGTCCGTGCACAGGATTTGTCGGAACCCGAATCTCCCCATGCTCGTTGACGCGCAGTCTGGACAGCAGCGGAGAACCCGCCATGCCTCAGTTCCTCAAGCGTCTCCTCGCCGACCTCGACGCCCTGATCTGGAGCCTGACCTCCCGAGCCTAGCGGGCGGCAGGCCGCTCACGACCGGCGAGGCCTCTTCCGCGGACCTTCGGGTTCGACTGAAGTCTGCGGCGGCCTAGTAGGCGCCCGCCGCCAGTCGCTGGGAAAGCCACCAGATGTTGCCGGATGGGTCGCTCAGGCCGCCCTGGCGTTCGCCATACGGCCGAAAGCCGACGGGGCTGATCTCCGTCCCGCCGGCGGCGATCCCACGCGCCATGGCGGCGTCTGCATCGGCGACATAAAGGTACATCGTCGCCCGCGACACGGGCTGCCTGTTTCTGACCTCGCTCACCATGACGGTGGCGTCTCCGAAGCGGACATGGGCGTTGAGGATCAGGCCGCCCCGCGCAGCGTGGATATCGATGATCTCGCCGCCGAGGCCTTCCTCGAGGAAGCCGAGATAGTCGCGGGCCCTCTCCACGAAGAGGTAGGGAAAGACGGTCGTGAACCCGGGCGGAATGAGGACGTCGGCTTCCGGCCCGGCCTCATGTCGTCGTTTCCCCGCGGCGTCCTCGCGCGGTTGCGGGTTCGCCGGCAGGCCGGGCCAGGTCGCCAGATCCTGGCGCCGCGACATGTCGAGCTTGAGCAGGATGTTGGCGATGTGGAATTTGACCGCCTCCACGCCGATCTCGAAGCGTTCGGCGATCTGTCGATTGGTCAGGCCGAACCGGGCGGCCTTCGCGACACGCCATTCCCCCGGCGTCAGGATGTCGGGATAGGCCGGACGTCCTCGTTTGCGACGCTCGCTCATCGGGGCAGGGTACTGCCGGGGGACGCGATTTTCACTCCCCGCCGAATGGCCGGCCTCCCGCGCGCCGCGCTCGGCTCGCGCCCAAGCTTGGACACGGCCGAGCCTTGCTCCGCGCGGGGAGGGAAAATGCCGATTTCTGCTGCTATGGTTGCAAGGTGGCGATTGAGGCGGGTTCGGTCGTGTGCGCCATCGGACCGCCTCGACGCCGGCCATAGCACGGTCACGGAGGTGGAAATGCTCGGCAAGCTCTCACAAATCATCTCGGCCGCGGTCGTAGCGGCCTCGATCACCGCATCGCCCTCTGCGGCGCAAACGCCGAAGGCCGCCGACCTGGTCGTCGAGGATCTGACGGTCCGTGCGACCGATCCCGCCCATATGGTGATCGACATCCTGCTGACGCCGGAGAGCCGGGTCGCCCTGACGGAGTTCACCGAGGGCGCCGTCGGGCGGAAGGCCGACATACGGATCGACGGTCAGCTCGTCATGTCGCCGGTCATCACCGAGCGCATCGAAGATGGGCGACTGCAGGTGACCGGCTCGGCGAGCGGTTCGCTCGACCAGCTTCGCGAGCGTCTTCAGAGCGGCCGGACCAGTCTCCGGATAGAGCTGGCCGACGCTTCCACGAACTGATCCGCAGGGCGCGTCCGCGTCGTCTGGCGGGAATAGGGACGCAGGCGGGAAGCTGCGGCCGAGCGGCATTTCGTGACCCGTGTCCGCAGGGGCTGTGTCGGCGCCCCTGACGAAGCAGCGCACGGCTCAATGAACTCCGGAGCGCCTGGGAGGAAGCATGTCTCGTCGATCGGTGTGGCTTCCATCGGCCCTCGCCGCCGTCGCCGTCTCGGCGGTCGAGCCGGCAGCGGCGGCGTCGCCAGCCGCGGACGGGCGTTGCGAAGGCGTGGCGGTCGAGGGACCGGACGTCGAAGCGGTGCGACGGCTGGAGTCGTTCGGCGCCCAGGTGAACGTCGACGGTTGGCCGGAGGCGGTGGCCCGGGCGTTCTTCGCCCCCGATTTCGTCGCGGTTGCGCCGGGCGGCGCCGTCAGCGACCTGGGTCATGTGCTTTCGACCTTCAAGGACGGCGCGAGTCCCGGCTGGGCCCGCCGCTTCGAGATCACCTCGCTGGACATTCGTATCTACAACTGCTCGACCGCCGTCGTGATCGGCGCAGGCCAGGTGCAGCCGCTCGGAGACGCGGCGGGGACGCCGGCCTGGCGCATCCGCTTCCTGAACGTCTGGCGTCTCGAGAAGGGTCGCTGGCTCTACGCGGCCAACCAGTTCACCCGGTTATCCGAGACGCCCGACCGACGGTCGCCCCCTGTCCCTTGAGGCCCATGCCGCCATGCACGTCCCGCCCGGCTTCACGAGGCTCTTCCCGTACATCTTCGCCGTGGAGGCGCGGGCTTATCTCGACTTCCTGGTCGAGGGGCTCGAAGGCGAGCTCCTGGGCGTCCATGCGACGCCCGACGGGATCGTCCGCAACGCCCATGTCCGGTTCGGCGACACGACGATCATGGTGAGCGAGGCCGGCGAGGGCATGAGCGCATCGTGCGGGACCTTCTACCTCTATGTCGCCGACGCGGACGCCGCGGTCGCGCGTGCGCTCTCGGCGGGCGGGGCGCTGCGCAGCCCGGCGGCGGACATGCCCTATGGGGATCGCCAGGCGGGGGTCGTCGACCCCTCCGGAAACATCTGGTGGCTTTCGCAGCGGCTTGCGGCCGGCCCCTATTAGTCCGGGGGGCGTGCGACGCCGCAGGCGGATCATGGTGCCGGCTGCAGGGATCGAACCCGCGACCTTCGGTTTACAAAACCGGTGTCAGTTGACCGGGGCGTGCCACTAGAACCCTTGTGACGCAAGCGGTTGTGACGGGTTCATGAGCCGGTCTTGCTTTCGGGTTCGGGACTATTCCGGGGGATGTCGGTTTCGAGCGCCTCGCGCAGATCGCCGATCAGGACGTGGGCGTACCGCTGTGAGCTGTTGATTGAGGCGTGGCCGAGCAGCCCCTGGACTGTCTTCAGGTTCTTGGTCCGCTTCAGGATGGTGCTGCCCGCGTGGTGACGGGCGCCGTGGATGCGCCGCCCGCCCGGGACATTGGCTGCGTCGGCGGCCTTGGTCAGTCGGTACTCGACCTGGGCCGGTGTGTAGCTTCCCACCGCTTGGTCCCCGTCCTGCCAGAACCAGACATGCTCAAGTCCGGCGGCCCGCGCCCGGGCGACGCGGCGGGCGAGCTCCCGCCCGTGGTCGCGCCGGATCGGCAAGTGTAGCAGTACGTCGCGCTTCCGGCCTTTCTGCAGGGTCAGCGTCGGCTCGTCCGGATCGGGGGCGAAGGCGTCGAGCGGGAAGAACAGCTCGCCGTAGCGCAGGCCGTAGGTGAGCATCATGTCGAGCGCCAGCCGCAGGTCGCCTGGACAAGCTGCCAGCCATGCGGCGTGCTCGGCGGGGCTGTAGAGGCGCGACTGGGCGCGGGGCTCGCGCAGCCGCAATTCTCGCCAGTCAATCTCCGGCAGGCCATGCTGGGCGCCTTTGGACGTCCAGTGCGTGCGGGCCCGCTTCAGGATCGGCCGCAGGGTCTCGATCACGTCGCGGTTCACCGTGCTGTCTGACACAGGGTACCGCCTCGCGTCCTCGGCGCCACTCTTGGCGAAGGTCTGTCCGCGTCGGGTCGCGATCGCGTCGGCGACGACGACCTGGTTGATCTCCGAAAGTCGGGTTTGGGGCCCGATCAGCGCGATCAGGCGACCGATCCGGCGCTCCACGTCCACGGCGTCGCCGCGATGGATGCCAACCTCCGACCACCAACGGCCGGCTGCCGCGTCCAGGCTGAGACCCGCGACCGCGCCTAGCTGCCCGGTCGCCGCCTCGAGGCGCCGTTGGCGCTCGACCGTTTCGGCGGCGCGACGCGCAGTTTGGCCGGTCGAGCCGTGAAAGCGACGGCCATTGAGGACGAAGTCGTATTGCCAGATGCGGCTCTTGGCAGGTTTGTAGACCGACATGGGGCGTCAGGACTTTCAGAGAGATACAGGCGGATGTCCGCCTCGGTGTAGGCGCGGACCGTGCCGCGGCGCACGGCGCGGATGGCGCCGGCGTCGGTGATGGCGTCGAGCGTCTTGGCGTCGAAGCCGATCAGCGCGGCGGCAGCCTTCTTGGTGAGCAGGCAGGTATCGGCGAACGCTTCGGCAAGCCGCCTCTCGGTAGAGGGGCCGAGGTGATGGCCGCCGGCCGCGCGGGGCGGGCCCTCATCGTTCATGCGCGCCGCCACGGCTGGCGGAGCCGCAGACGGCGGGGCGGGTTCGTCATGGTCGGGTCATCGGCGGCGCGGCGCCGCTCGGATGGGCGCGCCGTTGGTGCTTCGGTCGGGTCGGTCAGGTTCGTCTCGCAATCCAGATTGCGCCCGCGCCGCCCCTCAGGACGGCGCGCGGCTTCTGGTTGCTGGGGTCTCGGAGGCGCTATTCATGTCGCCATAGACTCCGAACAGGACTCCGCTGTCCAGAGTCTCCCGATCAAAGTCTACCTGATCCTGTGATGTTGATGGTCGGGGCCTCTGTGCCTGCAGAGGCCCCGGATCGAGCACCTGACTTGTCCGATGCTGCAGCGGACCGAGCAAGGGCGCGTGGCGGGTCAGAAGTGATATTGCGATTGCAGACTCTCCAGGACGCGCTGGGCGCGATCTGATGCGGTCGGCTACCCGGCCGGCCCAAGTCGGTGCGACGGGTCTCAGCGGCCCTCCCTGAGTCTGCAATCGCGTCTTCAGGCCTGGGTCAGAGCCCCTCGGTGTGGATACGCTCCAGAGCGATGGCAAATTCGTCGGCGGTGGCGAAACCCTTGGAGCGTTCCACCAGCTGTTCAGGCGTCATGTCGCGGCCGCCCTCGTACATGAGCACAGTGTCGATCACTTCCTCGGGGGCGTTCGGCAGATCCTGGACCGCGATGTCGCGGGGAACCCAGACACGGCCGGGTAGTGGTTCGGCGATCTCGTTGACGCGGTAGACCAGCTCGACCCGGTGGTGATGGGGCTGCCGGCAGTCCTCATTGGCGCACAGGCGCCGGAGCTTCCATGTTGGGTGCATTGGCTGATCGAAGATCAGCTCGAAAATCACACGGGCCAGAGGGTGTTTGCGCCCTTCATGGTGCATCAGGCGAGGGCCAACCAGGCAGTCGTGCTGGAGTGGGGTAGAACTTGGCCACTGGTCTAGGGTTGACCGAAGGTCGGTTTCGGCCATGGATAGCAGCTTGGCGATCCGGGATAGCAGTTGTTGGCGGGGGCGCATGTGAGTTACGGTAACTATCCCGACCGTCCTTTCAAATTCTTATTTCTTTTTATTTTATACTAGATAATTCTCTCTCTAATAAAATAGAAAGAGACCCCCAACAAGTTACCGTAACTAGGCTTCGAGCCAGGCTCACGCCCAGCTCGCCGAGACCCTCCATGGCAGACCCCGACCCAGTGATGCTCGACCCGCGCTTCGCGTGTCTGCCTCTCCTGGGTCGGGGTCGCCACCCGCTACAGCCGGCGCCTCGCCGCTGTCTGGTTTCCCTCCGCTTTGCCGGCAATTGGGAGCGCCCCGCTGGTCCGGGGTGCTCCCGGACAGCCTAGTTCGGCTTCGCCGTCTCATCGCCAGTAGGCGACAGGCCGTAGTTCACGCGCTCCAGCTTGAGCAGCACCAAGGCCAGGGCCTGGCGGCGCGGTTCGCCGATGTCGCGGAGGTAGGCGTCGGCTCCGCGCAGAACCTCGACCGCCTGAGGCGCGATGAACTGCATGTCCTCCGGCGCGTAGACGAGCTCCAGCATCGAGGCCAGTTCGCCCGCCGCATGCCACAGCAGGATGACCTCCGACGGCAGATCGTTCGAGGCCTTCTCCGCCCACAGCGTCCCCCGCTGCCGAAGCAGTTGTTTGATGGTCAGCAAGAGTTCAGTTCTCCATTCTCGACAAGCCCGGC
>VFQO010000516.1_pt1 | contig 40665 bp, 41 predicted proteins | sample 3512331 | NCBI WGS metagenome assembly VFQO01 (sample SAMN10412371, study PRJNA504923) | tailings metagenome | isolation source: Replicate 3 from Balatoc abandoned mine | place: Philippines: Itogon, Benguet | collected 2017-08-28 | reverse complement strand
GCAGCCGACGAACTACGCCGCGTGACAACCGGCACAAACCTGCGCTAACCTAACCCGCGACCTGGGGAGATTCGACGAGCAAGACTGGGGAAATTCGCTGAGCGCCGTCAGCAGCGATCAGTGATGGAGGTTCCCTGGCCGCTGCCGGGCAGAACCATGGTCGATTCGGATGGGATTGACGAACGCGGCTGCGAGACTATGGCAGCCGAATGCGGAGTCGTCGCGCCCGTTCCTCAAACGCTGGCTTGCCCCCCTCGAGAATCTCGCACACCTCTTCGCGGATGATCGGATTCTCAAGTCCTCCGCTTAGGTAGCTGATCTCTGGCAAACCGCCAGGACGGTGTGGCCCGGAGCTCGCGACGATGACTTGATCAGCATCCGTATTGACCACGAGATTCGCGTTGTGCGTGACGATGATGATCTGTCGGCGACCACGACTCTCAACGAAGCGACCGACCAGTTCGACGAAGATCGACTTCGGGTCGAGATTCTCTTCAGGCTGATCGATGATAAGCGGCCGGTCGTCCGTCTGATCAACCGCCAAGTAGAGGAGCAGAAGCACGATTCCCCGTGTACCCGGAGACAGCTGCTCGATGTCGACGCCGTCGTACTGCACCCCGTAGCTGACGGAGATGTGGTCCGTTCCATTCAGCCACTCGGAAACATCGTTCGCCCACTGGCGGAAGGCTGGCACGTTTGACCGCGGCACCTTCGCTTGCTCGATGATGTGCGTGTCGTGTTCCGCCCGGAACGCCCCCATCGCATCAGCGACATCGGCGCTCGCGCCGTTCTCCCATGCCGGGAGCAACGTGTCACTAGCAACGCGCAAGAGCTCCCCCCGTCCGCGGAACGTCGTGCCCGTTCGCAGGTCCATGAGTTCCTCGCCGCGCGCCGCCCAAGACTCGACATCGACTACGCGCCGCACGTTGAAAGTCAACTTGCCGAGGGTTCCCGTCTCAGACGTCAGAAGAGCCTCGAGAGGCGCATAGAGCTCCGCAAGCTGCGTTTGCTCGGAGGCGAACCCATCGAATAGAGAGGCGTATGAAAGCTTCCTATTGGCCACGAGCACTGCGATGCGCGCTTGCGCTCCCTCTGCATTCGTGACGCTCGTCGTCGCGGTTCCGAGCAGCGCCTCGCTCTTCGTGATCTTGTCGTTTAGGGCCGTCAGCTGTTTTTGCTTCGCGCTATCGAGTCCGATCAGTTGACCAAGCCGCCAAGCTTCTGCCTTCAAGGCGCTCAGCGGAACAGAGGTCAGGGCAGTCTCGTCAGCGATGAACGGCGGAAGATCGGCTGCAGGAGCTTCAGGCTTCGGGATTGCCGCGCCGTTGAGGTCAGCGATCGTCTTCCTGATCGCTTTGAGCTTGGCTTGCACGACGGCTGCCGGGTCACCCGCAAACTTCGGCTCGAAGGCTTTCCAATCGTTGGCATCAAGACCAGCGCCAGTGTGCAGCCGGGCCAGCTCGGCAATCAAAGCTGGGAGGCGGCGAGTTGAAAGGTCGGTCAGGGCGGCCTCGAGTTCGACAAGTGCCTGCTCTTGGCGTCGCGCCGCATCCACGGCCCCCTGTCGAGAGGCAAGTTCGGAGTTCACGGCCTCCAGGCGTTGGGATCGGGCTTCACCTCCCACAACCACGAGCGCGCTACGGGCCGCGCGATCCTCGGCTACAACCTTCTTCAGTCGTTCTTGTTCGGCCTTCAAAGCGGAGAGCTGCGCGTGCGCTGTCCGCTCGGTTTCGATCTGATCTGAGAGGGACGCAATCTCCTGGTTCGCATGATCCCTGAGATTGCGGCCGTGGCTGGCGCGAATGTTCAGGAGTTCTCGGAAACTCGCTGTTCCCAGACGATCCTCGTATGGGTGCGCCTCAAAGATGACGCGCTCGACCTCACCAAGCAACTCGTCTGTGATTCCCTCGGAGGAACAGAGTCGTTCAACAAATTGCTGTGAGAGGTACTGAACACCGGGAGTTTCGTCTGGGTCAGGGACGGGCGGGAGTTGGGCCGTATCGGTACGACCATCTGCCCAAGTGAGGGTCACGGAAGATCCTGCGACAAAGCGCTCCGCGCGCTGAAGGAATGTTTTATCCGTCTCGTCTGTGCTGGCTGCTCCAGCGCCCGCCGCGATCAGGTCTGCCAACGCAGTCTTGCCCGAGCCTCGAGCGCCAATGATCGCCACCAGACCAGACGAGAGCGGAATGTCATCCGTGATGAGCCAGTCAGCATCGCTCACGGAGATGCGCTCGATTACACGATGCGGCAATGCCCCCGACGGAGGTGTTTCTGCGACGATCGCTCGTTCGCGAGGTTCGAGGCAGGCCTGTCGCAGCGACTCGAACGCCGTGTCGCCCTTGATCCACGTGTAGCGATTGAGATCCGGCTTCGCTACGTCGTCGAGTTTGTGTGCATCGCTCCCATGCAGACACACCTTCACGCCGTCGTACTGCGCCTTCAGCTCGTCGACTGATAGCGCGCCATCGCCTATCCAGAACTGTCTCTGCTTGGGCGCGCCGGCAAAGATCACACGAGACACGCGCTCTATCTCGATCCGAACGGCTTTGAGCGATCCGTCGTCGTCGCGCACACCAGAGGCGCCATCGGTCGATTTGGCGGCAACGCCGATGATGACGTTCTTCTGCGCCCATGCGCTCTTTTGGACGGCGGCCTTCAAGTCATCGATGGAAACCTTGAACAGGTTCGTTCCTGCCCGAAGCGCTGCTCCGTCATCGACGATCTTGGCATCGTGCTTCTTGCCGAGACGAATCAGGTCGGCATCATTGCAGGCGTAGACCTCGCCGCCCGTCTGGAACGTCAACGTCTGAAGAAAGCGCTTCGCCTCCTCAACGTGGTTCGGATCCTCGGGCGAGATTAGAAGGTGAATGTTGACGGGGTTCGTCGCAGTCGCAGTGGGCAGACGAAGTTCGACGTTCGGGAAGACCAGCCCGACATCTGGCAGGCGGCCGGCCGCTTTGTACTCCAGCACCTTCTCGTACTCGGAGATGCTGCAATAGTCGGTCACGCCGAGTGCTTCGACGCGCGGTTCAGATTCTTCAAGGCGGGTGAGGTACGCGTCCCAATCGTCCGCGCCGAACTGATTGGCAAGTGCAGTCCCGGGCGTGTGGATGTGCGGATCCCACCGACGCCACACTGAGCCGCGCGGATCGGCGTCGGTGCTCAAAGGAGTTTCTCCTGCCGGGCCGTACTCGTTCGACGGAGCCGCGAATAATCGAGCAGTTCGCTGGCTCGAGCGTTCTTCTTCTTCCAGTCCCGGACAATCGTTTCGCCAAGCAGTACGTAGTGCCACTCGCGCCCGTCCCGCTTGTCTTCGGGCAGCTCATTGATTTGCTCACACCAGGCCAATGCGGCACGCTGCTTGCGCTTGACGTTCTCATCGCTCAGAGCGGACTGGGCCTTCGTCTCCACGACGTAGACGTCAGTGACCGTCCGTACGAGAAAGTCCGGCGAGTACTGTGCAGGCATTCCGTCGGCCTTGAGGTACGGACGACGAAGGAAGTCGTGCCGGTATTCATGAACCTTCGCCAGAGCCTCGATGGCTGAATCGCCATCAGCCCACTGAACGAAGAGTCGTTCCAACCCGCCACTTCTGCTCGGGATCGGGAGTCTCTCGTAGATGCACTTGTTGACGTCGACTGCCGAGCTGGCTCGAACGGGAATCGTCGCGACGTCTGAAAGCTTCCGATAATGCACGACTGCCGAGTCGACTTCCTGGTTCTCCTGAAGCTCAACCAGCAGCGTCGCAAATGTGCCGGCCAGTTCATGTGCCACGTCGTCGAGCATGAGAACGCGCCAGTTCTCACCCTGCAGCGGATCAAACGTCTCGCCGAACATGCGGCGGCGAATGTACGTGTCGATCCATCCGAGCAGCATCGGTCGATACGACTGGAGGATCGGGAACTGACTGATCTCCTTGTACTTGCGCGCGGAAGTCGTCATGTTACGGCCGAGAGCCTCGGTGATGCGCGTGGTCATCCGGGACAGGTAGTCGTTATAACCAGTCGCCGTCAGGACGCCACCGTCAACGCGGTAGTCCCCGAACTGCGTCCCCGTCTGTTGGTCTTCCGAAACGAAGCGGTCGCCCTTACCAACCTGCTTCAGGATCAAGTCGAGCGGGAACCGACTGGCGGGTACGTCAAGAGGGTTGATGGTCGGCTGGCGCAACTCTTCGTCGGCGTCCCGGATGATGATCGGGATATCGAAGTCGTAGGCCTCGAACCCGTTCCGCAAGTCAACAAACTCCAGGTCACCAGTAATCGAAGTGCTTGAGTCGTCATCACCGACCTCGACCGCGAGGCCATCGCTGAGCAGCTCGTCATAAAAGTCAGAGAATGCAGGATGCTCAACGACGAACAGAACGTCGAAGTAATTGGTCGGCTCGAGGCGCTTGCCCATGCGCTCGCGAGTTTCCGCCTTGAGCTCGTCGATGGCGTCGTTGCCACGCCACATCAGTCGGAGTCCGCGGCCGATCGTCTGTTCGAGCAGGATCGACGCTTGCGAAGATCGAAGAGGCACGATGACGCAGATGTTGTTGACGTCGAAGCCCTCACGCAACATCAGCACAGAGACGATCACCTTTGGCTGCGGATGGTTGTCAAGGTCGAAGAGTTTCTCGCGGACGGGTTCCCAATCCTTCGCGCCCAACTCCGACTTGCGACCTGAATCGACACGCAAGATGTCGTCCTCGGCGAGACCTGTCGTCTTAAGGAACTCCTCGACATGGGGAGAGACGGTGGTGTCCTCGCAGATCACGAGGAGTTTTGGATGCTTGTCCGGGTCGACTGCCTTGAACTGCTCTTCAACAATCTGAAGCTTCTTGAGGCCCGCACGAAGCATGACTCTCTGGCCGTTGGAGAGCCCGGTGACTGCGTTCTGCTCGTCTCGTTCTGCACGGAAGTCGAGCGGGAGCGCCGCGACCTCTTTTCGCTTGTCGAGAGCGAGTGCTTTAACCAGGCCGGCCCTCATCGCCGACGTGAGGTCAAAGTCGACGACGATGTGCGGGAAGAACGCCTTGTTCTTATTCTTGCCTGAGCCGACTTCGTTGTAGGGCGTCGCTGAGAAGTCGAACTGAACGAACCGCGTCCCCTTGGTGGACGCAATCTCGGTGAGGCTCTTCTGCCATTCGACGTCGGTGACTTCGTCGCTCTTCTTTACCTCGTGAATGTGGTGCGCCTCGTCGTTGAACACTACGAGGCTCGGGAGATCTTTGAGCGCCTCAAGCGGCCCGCCTCTCGAGAACCGCCGATCAAGTGTGTCCAGGGCGTTGCCTGCGGAAGTTCCGGGGCTGAGAGGGAAGATGCTCTGCACGGCCTCTTTGGCGCTGATCTCCGCGCCAGGGGCATCGATGTCGTCGTCGTCGTCGAGGAAGTCTGGATCCTCCTGGCCAGCGAGAAGATGCCAGTTCGTGATCGCAATGACGCCCGAGCCGGTGATCTTCCGCCCGATCTCGTTCTTCGTAACCACCGACGCTTGGAGGAACGCGAACACTCTTGAGCGATAGTTCTCTGGAACGAAAAGGTCCCGCTGCGAGTAGATGTCGCTTGTCGTGAAGTCGCGTTCACCGTCACGTTCTTTGCCCATGAACGAGTCGAGCAAGCGTTCGTAGACAATGAGTCCTGGCGCTACCAGGAGGAAGTTGCTCGAGAACCGCGGGTCGCCCGGATTGGCGATGTTGTTCAGGTGCTGCCAGATCATGAGGGCGTTGAGGACCCATGTCTTGCCAGTGCCCGTGGCCATCTTGGCCGCGTATTTCGGGTAGTCGTGTCTCTGGCGCGTCACTTCACCGAGCACGCCACCGTGAAGCAGATATTCCCCAGCGACGGCTTCATAGAGGTCCCGCAGCCGCGTCGTTCCGAGGACTTCGTGGGCGTAGATGATGTTGAGGATCGCCTGACGCTGGCCCTCGTGGAAGTTCAAGAACCTGGTGTCGCAGTAGTCCTGTTCGAACCAATACCGGATAAGCTCGGCCGAGATCGGCGTTACCTGCTCGAGCACCGGTGCACCGAGCCCGGCGACCAGATCTGGAATCTGCGGTGCCAGAAGGGTGTTCAGCCCCTTGGCGAGAGGGAAGTCAGCGAACCCGCTCATGCGGACACCTCAACGCCGGGAATGACGACTTCGGACTCGAATCCGAAAACATCGACCGCGCGGATGCAAACGGTCCTGGGCCCCTCGCGTCGCGTCAGATCCAAGGCGGCAGTCGTGACAACGCGCAGCTCATCGCCGTCGTTCTCAGTGTTGCCGCGATAGTCCTGCCACACCGAGCGGAACACCTCGCCGTCGTAGTCCGGGTCCACCGCCCAGTACTCGATCAGCGCGAGCGGCTCATCGTTCATTACCTTCTGAAGCGCCGCGCGGTTCTTCTCATCGAGGTTGATCGCATCTGGAGAGAGCAGGATGTAATTCTGCAAGTTGACCGCGAGCGATTCGCCCTCACCGTCCTGTGTTCGGGCGACCACCTCTGCTTGCAGGTACTGCAGGCTGGAGAACCGAACTTCGGATGCGAGCTTCTCGGCACCCTTCTTCTTTAGTCGATCGAGAAGGTCTGGCGGAATCACCAGCACTTCAAGCTTGTCGTCATTCAGATCGGCGATGTCTTGCCCAATGCCCGCAGCAAAGTTCCACCCGAGGACGACAACCTTGTCGAAGCCGCCCATCTTGACATCTCTGAAGCCCTGGGCGCGGCGAAGAGTCGACGCCGTAGTGAGGCGAGCTGGGCTATCCACCATCACGAGCGTCCGCGTTCCGGGAAGGCGCCCGAGGCTCCCGTTCACGTTTTCCTCGGGTGGCAACGGCAGCGCCCCGTAAACGTCGAGGACGACCTTTGACAGGTCTCCCACTCGGAAACTACGTCCGAGCGTGGATCGGGCTTGCTCGACTTGGTAATCGCCGATTGCCTGGTAGAGGAACGGCTTAGCGTCCTGATCGATGAGGCGCTTTCGCGTGATCATCGTCGAAGGTTTGCCGAGATCAGTGACGAGCCATCGTCGGCCGAGCTTCTCTGCCGAGGCTGCCGTTGTGCCGGAGCCGACGAAGAAGTCGGCAACTATCGATCCTTCGTTACTCGAGAGCCGAATGATTCGGTTCAACAACGCTTCTGGTTTTTGCGTCGCGTAGTCGACGATCTCGGCGTTCTTGCCCTTTAGTAGCGAAATGTCGTCCCACAAGTTGGTGACGAGCTGGCCCGGGTACTCATCAAGGAAGACCTTCTTGTAAATTTGCTTCGTCTTGCTTTCGGGGAAGTACAGCCTTCCTTCTGCGTCCAACCGCTCCATGGTGGCAAAGGGAACAGCCCATCCGTTCGGCGGGGTCTTGTAGCCCTTGTAGTCGTACCGAAGGTTGGGACGCGGACTGGGGCTTCTCATCACGTTGAGCATGAACTTCCGCCCGTCGTCACCCGCGAATCGGAACATCTCCTTGATGTATTCCTCGTCGCGGATGTATACCGGATTGAAAATGAACTCGTCGGTCTTCGTGTACACAAATATGCTGTCCGTGTTCACGGACATTCGGTTCATGGTTCCGAGTGCAGAGCCGCCCTTGCGCTTCCAGACGATCTCGTTTCGGAATCCGGATCGCCCGAAGACCTCATCCAGCACGACCTTCACGTAGTGAGCAACGTGGTAGTCGAGGTGGACGTAAATAGTTCCTACATCTGACAGGAGCTCACGCATTAGGACCAGGCGCGACGCGATCATCGCGAGGTAGGAAGCGGTGCCGTCTGACCACGTGTCTGAGTAGGCGAACTGCTCAAGGACGGTCGGCTTCTGATCGAGTGTCACGCCGGGCAGAGTGATCTTCGTGCGATAGTCCGCCTTCGAGTCGAACGGCGGGTCGATGTAAATCAAGTCGACCTTGCCGCGCATACTCGGCGTGTCTTCGTCGCCTGCCAACAGAGCAGCGATCGCGAGCAGGTTGTCGCCGTAGATGAGCCGGTTCGGCGCGGTCTCCGTCTCCTCGTCCGCTTTGTCGCCCCAGAGGTTGAGACCCGCGCGGTCCTTCGCAGGAATGACTAGCTCGCGCGTCTGAAGGCTTACCTTGTTCTGGCCCTCCAACTGCTCAAGGATCTGCGCAGCCTGTCGCTTCCCTGCGGCGACGATGCTGGGCAGTTGCTCGAGTAGTGATTTGGCCATACGGGGTAGGTCTCCTTCGCGCGTCAATGCGCGGCTAATTGCATAAGATCCGGCACCTGAACGATATCGGCGATGATGAACATCTAGGCCCGACAGCGCCGAGAGTGGACACGTCTGATGGCTATTGCCGCATCGCGCGATCCCTCTACTTATACCACGGTCGGGAGTTTTATTGAACGTCCCTCACTTCTCGTCGCCTTCCGTGCCAGTGGAGTCAGTGGCTATCTGCATACTCGCCGATATGACGAGCTGCCAGAAGGTGAGGTACCGCGACCGGGTCGCGGCGCTACTTGCGCTCGCAAAGGTCCAGCACCAGGACAAGGCTCATCGCGCGAAGGTCGAGACGCGTGCGTACTTTTGCCCGAGCTGCCGCGCATGGCACCTGACGTCGACGAAACAGAGGCGCGCAGCCTGAATGTCACACCCCGCTGAAAGCATCTCCCCATGACAGACCTCGCCTACATGGTCCGGGAAGACTGGGCCCAGCACGGCACCGCGATGGTGCCGCAGAGCGCCGTGATCCGCGATTGGATCGGTCAGGCGCCCTACCTCTTCGCTGTCCCTGACGTGAAGAAGTTCAACCGCGAGGGTCGAAGTGCCGACCTCGAGACCGCGGACTTCATCGCTCCAGATCCAGCCTCGCGCAAGGTCTTCAACACCACCGAACTCGCCGGCCTCGCGCGCCAGGACAAGGTGCTCGATCACGCCATCCTCGTGCTGCATCCCCACGACGAGCGAGACCTCGAAGCACTCGCCAGCGCCGTGGAACACGAATCCTTGAACCGAGCCTTCGTGATGATCTGGTCGCCTCGCGACGTCGTGCGCACGTGGCTCGATGGACGCGGCGCGGTAAACCTCCACACCGACAAGGCTCTCGATGCACCCGAACCACTCCTCATCGCTGCAGCCGAGTCGATGGTCGACGAGGAGTACAACGGCCTGAGCTCGGACAACGGCAAGGATGCCGTTGTCCAGCTGGTCCGTGCCTTCACTGCGGAGGGCTACCCGCTCGATGTCGACGTCTGGCTCCGCGCCTACTTCGCCGCGGGCGGCACGTTCCGGCACGCCGAGTCGATCGCCAAACTCATCGGCGAGATGAAGAAGGGTACGAAGCACCGCGTGAAGGATCGCTACGTTCACAACATCGTCGAGGTGCTCAGGGACCGCGTCTCTGCGAAGGCCTAGGTTCGATTGTGCTCACCGAAGAGCAGAAGCGAGCCCGCGCCGATACCCTGCGACGGAACGACGCCTTGCGGGACGAGCAAGATGCGCGTCGCCGCGAAGCCAAACGCCGGGAATGGCGCGAGAAGGGCATGTACCTGACCCGCGACCAGGCAGCCGCAGGCGAACCCTGCCGAGGCTGCGGTCTGCTGGTGATCGACGGACTCGGCTCATGGCCGCCACTGATGCACCTCTCCGATCTGGAGCGCATCGACTACGACGTGGCAGAAGCGAAATACAAGGAGCGCCACCCGGACTGCCGTGCGCATCGCTGGAGTATGGAGGGATCACGCACGACTCACTGCGGGCTGTGCTGCCCACCGCTGCCGCTCTCGCAGAATCAGATCGAGAGCATCTCGGGCATCCTGAATGGACACGTTCGCCGGGGGGAGGAACTCGACGTCTGGGCGCTCGACCTGACCTGCGGGCATCGCACCGAGCGAAGCGTCCATTACACGCAGCGCTACTGGATAGGCACGACGACTCTCTGCCCAGAGTGCGAATTGACGCGCGGCATCGTCGGGGCCGAGCGGATCGTCGAAGCCGCCAGCCGAATGGCGGAAGTGAAGCAAAAACGTACGTCCGACGTCGCTCGTGCCGAGAAGGAAGTGGCGAGGGCCGAGAAAGCGGCCACGGAGGCTCGTGAGAAACTCGCCGCGTTGAGAGCAGGGCAGTAGCGTTGGCAACCTCAGAGACGAGCGAAATTCGAGTGAACGGAGACCTGACATGACCCTGAACAGCGAGGACGCTGTCAAGAAGGCGCTCGGGATTGACTCCTTCCGGGAGATGTCGAAAGAGAAGATGCTGGCGTTCGCCGCCTCGATGCCCGACATGGCGAAAGAAGTCCGAATGAAGCTGATCGAGCAGATTCCCGGCTTCCAGAAATTCGCGATGGATGCGATCAACGTGGCCGAGCGGACGTTCAAGGAGACGCTCTCCAACGAGGACAAGCGAGGCGAGCGACTAAACGACTCAATGGCCGACGTTCGTGAGTCGATCAAGACCCAACTCGCGGACCCGAACATCAGCGAAGAGCATGCCCGCTTCCTCAACGACAAGTTGATCGAGACGGGAACCATCGAGGCGGAGAGCCAGAAGGAGAGCCGCACGCACGACGCCCAGCAGGCGGGCGAGACACGCAAAGCTGTCGTGGCCCTCGCCGGCATTGGGCTCGTCGCAGCGATCGTGCTGGCAGGCGGCAAGGTAATGCTCGGTCGCGGCCCTCAGGCGTGAGCGAAGACCCCCGATACGCAAAGCGCCGAGCTAGCTGAATCACGTCCGTCGGCTCATGATCGACCGCAGGAGAAAAGTAACCTTCCCATGGCTCTGACGCTTGGCCCCCTCCTGCTCGACGCCGGTATCGATCCCGCATCTGCGTTGGTGATCCGCCATGCCTACGTGCGGGAACACGAAGACAGCGGCCTCCCGGGCATCCACGCGGACTCCACCGATGCAGAGATCATCGCCTACACGCATAACCAGTCCGCGGACACAAGACGGTTTCCAGCGGTCCCAGCCCGCTCTTGGGTCGTGTTCATAAAAGAGGGCGGGGACCAGGCACGCCTTTGGTCGGTCGTGGAGAACCGCGGCGAGATCTCGAACGACGGCATCCGACGGGTCTTCGATGTCGCCCAGTCCGAGCACATGGCGGACCTGCGGAACCGACTGGTTATCGGGTGGCGGTCGCCTCGCACCTGGTGGATGAACGCCACCACGGCAGCGACGTACCCGGTCTTCGGCATCGCAGACGCCGAACCGGTCCCCTTCCCAGGCTTCGACCGCCTCGTCCTCAGCCACGTTCAACTGCAAGCTGTGATGCGCGAGCACCGGTACGCTTCGTGGCGCACCGCACTCTCATCGGTTGTCGGCATCTATCTCATCACAGACAACCGGGACGGACGCCAGTACGTCGGCAAGGCGGACGGCCTTGAGAGCATCCGTCAGCGGTGGAACGCTTACGCGACGAACGGACATGGCGGGAACGTCGAGCTGCGCGGCCTCGACCCGACCACCTTCCAGTTCTCGCTGCTCCGCGTCTTTGACCCAGCGACACCCACGCGCGACATCGACGCGGCCGAGAGCCACTTCAAGGACGCGCTCGGAAGTCGTCGGCATGGATTGAACCGAAACTAGCGACCCGGCCTCAGCCGGTCTGGCGTCAACGCTCAGTTGAAATGGCGGCGACCGGATCCGGAAGAGATCAGGTGATCTCGACTCCGGCCGATCGCCGCCCTTGTTAGTCGACTGGCACGATGCGCACCTCCAGCTGCCCGGCCGACCGCTCGACCATGAGCATCGCCCAGACGACCACGTCGATGTACCCGTAGGTCCGTTCGTCGCGGTTCCACCCTGTGCCCGTCAACGGGCGCGCCTCGATGGCAAACCGGGCGTCTAGCCGAAACATTTCGATGACGTCGGCTGGTACGTCGCGGTGTCATCGCCGCTCTCGTCGGCCAGGCCGACAACCACCGCGTCGCCTACGAGCATGGCGTACTGCCTCGTTGCCGGAACGTGGTACCACCAGAGGAAGGTCACGCGAGTGTTGAGCGGCAGTTGCCGCAGCAACCCTTGCTCGTTGACGTAGACAGTGATGCCGAGCGCCGGAATGTTCACCGGCTCAATCAAGCCGCCAACCGCGGCCTGGTAGTCCCTCAGGTGGCCGAAGTCCCGTGTCTCGATCGGTGCTGACGCCTGGGCGGGAATGACGAGTCCGTTAACCATTGCTCTTCTCCTTGCTGCAAGCGGCCGGCGAACCAGGATGGTTCTCCTGCGTGAGCCGCAGCGCAGCAACGAGCCGAGCGATCGGTGGGGACGGCAACCGCTCCGGGAGAGAACTCGCTGGTTCTCGATCCCGAAGACGGCTGCCGCTGTTCAGGCGTCGTCAGACGCCTGTTTGCCTCGACCCTTCGCCGGGCTATTCGCTCCGAAGATGGACGAGATCGCGTTGCGCTTGGTCTCGGCCTCGCGCTCGATGTCCGCGCGAACCGTCTCAGCGCGCTGGAGGACCTTCGGATCGGACTTGCTGGTCTCGACCCAACCCTCGAGAGCGATTCGGATCTCTTCGGTAACGCTGCGGTCGTTGAGCTGGGCGATGACGTCCAGTTGCGCCCGCAGATCGTCCGAGATCCGCACCGCCAGGGTGCGGATCGGACTGCTTGTCGCCGGATAGCCGGCGGTCGGTGTGGTCTCACTCACGGTGAGTTGCCTCCTCATCCTTGTTGCGGCCGACGAACCCACGTTGAGTTCCTCTTCAAAAGCCGCAGGCGGACGGGGAGGCGTGCGGATGAGTATGGACTGATGGGAATGAGAGTCAATCTTCCGATCGGGGCCGTTGTGCATTTCACAGCGACTCGTCCCCGTAACGGGGCGTGTCGGGCGAGAGCAATGTCGGCGGACGGTGCTCCAATTGTCATATGACCCCGTAGCTCGCCATCAACGAGATCCCCGGATTGGGGTCTCTCGTGTGTGTCGCGCCCAGGGAGGTCACGGTGAAGAACACCGCTATCGAAGTCATCGCGGAGCAACAGCGCGTCCAGCTGGCCGCAGTCTTGAACACCGCGGCGGTGCCGTTGATCGCGCACCATCAGCGCGTGATGGCTGACATCTCGCAGTCGTTGATTCCGAATCTCGACCACCTCATTCCCAAGTTGGACGTGGGCGACCTCTTCCCCACGGTGAGAATGCTGGACTCGATCCTCGGGCCGGACCTCAACTGGATCAAGACGCTCAATCAGCAGGTGGTGGCTGACCTACTGCCGAAGATCGCGATGCCGAGCTTCCACGTCCCGACGGCGATGTTCAATGTCGGCCTGCCCGATGGCCTCTTCGATGGTCTACGCGACATCATCGGCAGTGCGGATTGGGCGCAGCTCGTGCGTCGGATCGGGGTGCCATCGAATTGGCCGGACGAGTTTGACGATGTCCTCCCCGAGCTCGTCGAGATAGTCAACATCGAGGGCATTCCCGCGGCATGGGTCCCGCGGACCTCAATCCTCGAAGCGCTTATCGCGGCCGGGTCGGCGACGGCTCGGTCCGAGCTGCTGATCAGGCACCGGGAAGAGATCCTGCAGGACTGTACCGATTCGGTGGATGATCTCGATGACACCTTCCTGGCGCCGTACCTGCCGATTGCGAAGGAGGTGCTGACCGTCTGCCGCGGTGGGCACTGGGCGGTGGGCGCCATTGCCGCCGTGACTCTGGTACACAACCTCGTGGAGGCTTTGCGGTGGGTGAGCGATCCGCAGAGGGTCACGAAGTATCACAGCTTGCGAGAGGACGAGTCGGCGTCGCGGCTGCTCGAGCAAGCGACACGCGCGCCCCTGATTCGCTTCTACGACGATTGGAACCCGAAGTCGGGAAGGCCGCGACCGGCGCATCTCACTCGGCACGTCGTGTCGCACCAGCTGGACGAGAAGCAAGTCAGCGCCCGCAACTGCGTCGTCGCGGTGATGCTGATGGCTTCGCTCCTGGTCACTATCGAGCAACTCGAACTCGGACGTGGAGAGGCCGCCGCGTGAACGTCAAGATGCCCTTCCATCAGTACCACTGGAATCGCTTGGAGAAGGGGTCGACGATCGTCGTCGAACTCAGTACCGGGGCCAACGTCCGACTGATGGATAGCAGCAACTTCAACTCCTACAAGAGCGGCCGCCAGCATCACTTTCGCGGCGGACTCGTCAAGCAGTCGCCCTTCCGAATCGTGGTGCCATCGACCGGTAGCTGGTATCTCACGATCGACCTGTGGGGCCTGCGCGCCAGCAATGTCAGGTTTTCCGTGAACGTCATTCCGCCGGCTCTGCCAGCGGCGCGGTCTGCGCAACTCGCGCCGCTTTCTGGGATCCGCCACGAGGCGCCCCCTCAGCTCGAACCAGACGAGCAGGGCCGCACATGGGATGTCTTCATCTCCCACGCGGGCGAGGACAAGGCGGCGGTAGCCGTACCGCTCGCCGCCGCGTTGCGGGCCCGCGGACTCGAAGTCTGGATCGACATCACCGAGCTGCGGATCGGCGATTCACTTCGCCGAAAGATCGACCACGGCCTCGCCCACTCGAGCTTCGGCGTCGTCATCTTCTCCAAGAGCTTCTTCGCCAAGGGGTGGCCGCAGTATGAATTGGACGGGATTGTCGATCTCTCGGTGTCAGGCAAGCAGCGCATGCTGCCGATCTGGCACGAGGTATCGAAAGACGAAGTCCAGGCGCACTCCCCCTCACTCGCGGACAAGATCGCCCGTAGCACGGCGCTGAGCACGGTCGAAGAGATTGCGGACGAGATCGCCGACGTGGTGCAAGAGGCGCGGGTATAGCGCTAAACGCCAACCCCCTGGGCAGATGGTGTGGCCTCGCCCGATAGATTTTGGGACATGAGCACTCCTGAGAGCGAACCCAGTCCGGCTCTTGACCTTTCGGGCGGTCCGGCGTTAGGTGCGTCATCCTCTTCGCCGGAGCGGCTCGTCTGGCACTACACCAAGCACGACAACCTCAAGTTGATCATCAACAGCCACACGATGTGGGCAGGTGATGTCAACGGTCTCAATGATCGTGAGGAGTTGCACCTCGGGATCCGACGGGTGAAGCAAGCGTTCAAGAAGCTGAAGCGCGAGTGGGACTACCACGACTCCGCTAGGACGTGTTGCTAATCCCGCTGTCGAGCCAGTGGAGCGTGGCTGCGAGGCAGATCCCGGCATGGTAGTTCCGAGCGGTCTTGTCTGAGCGCATCGCGATGCCGCGCCATTGCTTGAGCTTGTTGAAACACCGCTCGACGACGTTCCTGCCTCGATAGCGCTCACGCTGATCGGGGCCGAAGTCAATCGGCCGGCCAGGTCGCCGCCGCCGGTGAGCGATCTGGTCGTCGCGTTCGGGAATCGTCGCGGCGATCCCGCGTTCCCGCAACCACGCCCGGTTAGCCTTCGATGGGTAGCCCTTGTCCGCGAGCACCCGCTCCGGTCGGATCCGTGGGCGGCCGCGATCTCGAGGTACTGAGATGCCGGCGAGGACCGTGGTCATCATCGTGGTGTCGTTGATGTTCCCGCCGGTGATCACCATCGACAGCGCCCGACCCCGCCCATCCGCAACAAGGTGGACCTTCGTGGTCAACCCGCCCCTTGACCGGCCAATTCCGTGATCAGGAGGCTCCGGCTCGCCCGGATTCTTGTAATTCGACAGAGCCCCCCGTGTCGCGAGCAAGAGTCGCGCCGTGCTGGTGGACGCGGGCGATTGTTGAGTCGACCGAGACCACCCAGTCGAGCTCGCCGTCCGCGTCCGCGAGCGACTGCACCCGCTCCAGCACTCGCGCCCAGACACCACCCCGAGCCCACCGGTCAAAGTTCTTATAGATCGTGTTCCAGTTCCCGAACCGCTCGGGCACGTCCCGCCACGGCGCGCCGGTGCGAAACCGCCAGGCAGTGGCCTCGGCCACGATCCGCCGATCCACCGGCGGACGCCCCTTCGCCTTCGCCGCCGGGAACAACGGTCCGATCACAGCCCACGCCTCATCAGAGATCACATCACGCGACATGACGACCAGACTTCCCCACCCGGCACCGACCAGCGTTTAGCAACACGCCCTAGTCCGGAGGTCGATTTCGACGACCTAGAAGAAGCGCTCGAATCGGCTGCGTCTCAAGCGTTCGACGGCAGCGCGTTTGTGATCTGCTTCACACCGGCCGGAGACGATACACCTCAGTGGCAAAAGTACGCCCTGGCGGATGGATTCGCGATCGCCGTGCCTGAAGGCGTCCGCTTCCCGGTTGTCGGTGCCGAGCCAGCGCCGGGAGCCCGCCGATACGGATACATCGAAGAGTTCCCATTTCGCTGGATCCCGCTGCTCTACAAGAAGAACGCGCAGATCGCCGCGGCGCAGGAAGGTCTCGGGCGACTCATGCGTGAGCGCGACGAGGCAGACTACGTCGCAGCCGTCCACGACGACATGCCGGCGCTCGCCTCGATCTTCCGCGACCGCGCGGTCACCGAATATGTGGACGCGGTCGCGTCGGTCAAGCACAAGGCTTTTCGCTCCGAACGTGAGACGCGCTACGTGGTTTCGCGCCCGAGCAACCCAGCAGCAGTGCATCCGACCCCGCCTGACCGTGAGCACGTCGTCGTAACCGGAGCGGCCAGCGACCCATTCGACGTTGGGTGGGATATGCACGATCCGGACTTTTACCAGGGGTCCCCGAGCCTGCTACCGATCCGGGAGATCCGAATCGGCCCAGGCAACGACTTCGCTGCAACTGAGCCGTGGCTCCGCGCACTGCTTGATTCCCAGGGCTACTGGGCGGTGAGTATCCGGCAGTCGGGCAGCCCGCTCAAGTAGAGGACGAACTCAGGTCAGTGCGCCAGCCGCGTCGAGAACCTTCAGAGTCGCCAGCACGGCGTTGTCGCGGTACTGCTTGGACCGCGCCACCTCTCGAACCGTCTCGACGACTTCCTTCGCGCCGATGACGACGATCGGTCCGGCGCCCACCATCTTTTCAGTGCACCACTCGCGGACGGCGGCTTCGCTGCCGCCGCCAGCGAACTTGCCCACGTAAAGCCGGAGCTCGATCTGATCAGGGCGGAAGCCGAACCGCTCCGCCGCTCCCGTAACTACGGTGTCGCGGATATCGGAGTCGTTAAGAAGCGCGTAAAGAGCGTTTGCTCGCGGATCGGGGCTCTCGCCTCGAACGTGCGCGGCCACGACCCCACGCGATCCAAAGAAGGACTTGACGGTGGCGAGCACCAGCCGGTCGGAGCGAGCCGCGACAAGATCGACTTCAAAGCCGTGCGTCTGCCACTCCTCGTAGGCCGCCTTGCGGGTACGGCGCCTGACCGGAAACTTGAGGGCGCTCGAGACAACGAGTCCTTCAGACTCCATCGCCAGCGCGACGAATTGCTCGAATGCTTCCACCCTTCGAAGGTACCGTGAGCGCATGACGCACAAGCCAAACGACTGGGTTGCGCCGACCGGCCTGCGACCGTTCGACGCGGGGGCGACAGGCACTGCCATCCCGGCGTCGGCCATGAACGATCCACGGTTATCTCTGACCGCAAGAGGTCTCTACGCCCTGTTGCTGAGCTACCAGGGCGAGCCGATCGATCCCTACGAGGACGCCATCGGAGACTTCGATGACATCCGCTCGGCGATCGACGAGTTGGTCAACCGCGGCTATGTGGTCCGAGTGGCGCGCGCTGACAGCGCCGGGAGGAATGCGACGTCTTTCATGCTTGCGGTTAGCGAAAGGCCAGCGGCCATGTTGGTCTTCGAAGCTGTCGATGAGATCCCCCTCGAGCTCATCGACTTCATCGTCAGGGACGACCTTCCAGCAGACGAGCAACCTGGATGAGTCCTGAAGCTGCCAGATGTACTCGCCCCCTCGATGCCCAACCGCCTTACCAGCGCCATATCGCCGGTACTGGCTCAGCCGACGACGAAGCCCGTCCTGCTTCTTGCCCCAGCGAGCCTTGCCGATATAAACAACCGAAGAGAGGTTGACCCAGGCAGCTTCGAGCACCGCAAGCTGGACTGTGCAGTCGACGCCCTTGAAGTGGCCGGCGATGCTTCTCTCCAAGAAGACCGGTCGCCCAGTCTCCTCCCGTAGCACGATGTAGACCCCTGGCAATTTCGGGACGGAATGGGTCGGCAATGTGGCGAGAGGCTCGAAGCCTTCGAACCCTGCCCGCGCCAATCCTTCGCGTGTCCACGTCTGCAATTCAGCCACGGCGTGAGCGTAGCGGTGAGCGCGGACTCCCGGTTCCGGAAAAAGGAAAGAGCCCGGCACCATCGCAGTATCGGGTGAGACGTCTCGGCATGGAGCCGGGCTCTTCCTGATACCGCATGGTGCGGGCTCATGGTGGTTTGGAGTTAGCAGATGCGCAGTACTCCTTTGAGATTGACGTCGACAAGTCGTGCATGTCCTTCGACGACCACCGCGCCGAAAAGCGAGCTGGATCCACCGACGGAGGCGTGCTCTCTCACGATGACACCGCCCTCGAGCACCGATTGGCCGAAAACGTGAGCGTTATCGCGCAGCGTTACCATCGAGCCGATCCGCGCACGCCCACTAGCGCGAGCGCAATGGAACAGCCTGGCAGACGGTCCGAGCACGGCATACTCATCGACTCGGGCATGACGGTCAACGTAGGCGCTGCGGGCGACCGTTGCGGTATCCGCAACGAGGCCTCCACCATACGGGTGGCGGTGGTACCCCGACTCGAGACCATCTGTCTCGAGGGAGGTAGTCGTTTGTGCGACAAACATGATGTGTCCTTTCGGGTCAGGAGTCCTGCGGAGTGCAGGTACCGGCCCGGCACGACGTGCCGAGGCGATGCCTACCCCCGAGAACCAGTCCCGCGAACACGAAAAGACCGAATCCCTCCGGTCTCGGCGGTTACTATGCGCTCAAGTCGCTATTTCGTCAAGCATGAGTGAGATCGAGCGACGACGAGTGCGCTCACCCACGCTCTCGTGGGAAGGCGGCACGCACAGGCCTCTCTAGTCGACGTCAGCTCGCGCTAACACAATCGACGTCCACATTTCTTCGGTGTATTGCTTGGCCCAGCTCGGGAGATCGCCGGCAGATGTCGACTCCGACGCCTCGCTCAGATCATCCGCTAAGTCGAAATTGTCGAGCCTCGAAGTCAACGACACGAGGTGGACCAGCGAGTTGCCCCATAGGCGAGTGTCCCCGAACGCATGCGCAAGTAGTTGCCTTGCGCGCGGGCGGTCCTGACGCCAAGTTCGGGCCAGGTAGCTCCCGACGAGGTGCTCCTGGAAGGTGCGGTGCAGCCAGCTGTACGGTTGCTCCGCAGCTGAGGTGCCGGGACGTCTCACGCCCACCGCCGACAACAACCCATCGGTCTGCAGGAGGGCGTCGATCTGTGGCCCACGGTCGGAGAACGTTGAGTGAAGCCAGTACGGGGTGGTCGTGCTGAGCCAAGGGCCAACCCGCTCTCCCGGCCCGCTGGCGCTGGTCGCCATGGCGAAGGCGACGTCTTGCGCGAGCTCAAGCTGCGCGGCGACCTCGGACCCTTTGTACCGCCGAGCTCTCGGCGGCTTCCACCCTCGTTCCAGAAATCTCAGGAGATATCGCCTGTAGAGGGATCCGACCATCAGCGGCACATCCTCTTGCTCTGCGATCGAGGCAACCATCCCTGCGAAGAGGGGAATACGGATCAAGCTCTGCAGGTGCAGCGACCGGTGCAGCGCCCATTCGACACGCTGCCGCGGCGCGCTCTCCTCGTCCGGATGCCATCGGCGGAGGAATTCGACGGGCGCGTGGAGGTCGTTCAAGATGACCTCGTTGGCATCTTCGAGTCCTCTGACGTATCCGGTCAGCCGGGAGGTCAGAATGATTCGCCCTGGCACGTCAGACAGCCAGTGGAGCAGTTCGCGGATCCGTTCGAGCGCGTGGGCATCTTCGACTTCGTCTAGGCCGTCGAGGCATAGCAGAAAGGTTGGGTCGTGCTCCAGAGCAGCCGCAAGATGCCCGTCGACCTCGTCTTCGCGTGGGACGCGGTACTGCCTTTCACGCGCGTGCGCCCGCAGAATTGCACTGGCGACGCCTGCGAGACGAAGCGGACCAGGCTCGATCTCCTCCGACACTGTCGTCAGGTTAGCGAGCAGCCCGACGCCGCCGAGCCGTAGGTGTGAGGCCAAGCCAGCCGCGAGCACCGTCGACTTTCCCGACCCGGGATTGCCGAGAATGACCATGCGCCGATCGTTCTCGAAAGCGACACTCAGGACGTATCGAGATGCGCCCACACCTTGCTGATCCTCGGCCACGTTTCCGTTCGGGTCGCGACGAGGGAAGGAGTAGGACAGCTCCTCCCAGAGGGTCGTTGGCCGGAGCTCAGGCGGGTAATAGGAGGGAGCGCGGTCGAGCTGGTCAGCTTGGCCAGTGCTCTCCGCCCGCAGGGCTTCCCCGAGGGTTGGCGACGGAGTGGAGGCACTCGGACGGCTCCCGTGGACGGCCGATAATCCCTCCGTGGTCGCGCCAGCATCGATCGCCTCAAGCACCGCCCGGACCACCGGCTGCAAGGGTGCGGATGGATGCTCTCGTCCATCGAGATCCCTGACGAGCTTCAGGTTCTTGCCGCTCGGTGTACCCAGCACCAGCGCGGCAGCTTCGCGTCGCAACGGGGCGTTCGCGGAGTACTCATCGATCTTGGAGATGTGCTTCACCTGACGGAGCATGCCGATGGTCTTGCCTCGAGTAATCTCGCGTTCGTCTGGATAGTCATCCGCGATGGCCAGCAGATAGCGGGCGGCCAGGACTTCCTTCGAAGGTTCGAGATCGCGACCGAGCAGCGCCCGGATGACCTCCCAAATGTCGCCCTCCGCGAGCTCGAGACCAGCCCTTGCTCGGAGGGCCTTATTCAGATTCTCACAGTCGACCTCGGTCGTAAGTAGGGAGCGTTCTGCGGCTCGGCGCCGCCCGGCCTCTCTCGGCTGCAGCCCCATGAGGAGATAGGCAACCTCACGCCAGATCTCCCTCTTGTCGAGGTCGGGCGAGAGCGTCATGGCGAAATTCTATTGATCCACTTGTTGGTCGCTCGAAGGCTGGGGAGCGTTGCCGTGACTTTGATAGCGAGGGCGCGACTTCCACGTCCTCGATTTCATCCTTACGTCCCAGGATTGCCAGTTGCAGAGGACGTTGGGACAGTCAGCGTTTGTTCCATGTCTCTCGCAAACCAGTTACTCCTCGACCCGAGCGAGGCGTTCGTCTGCCGCGCCGCGCTCGCGAGCGGAGCGTAGGCGTGGGCAAGAACCTGTCGAAACACAAAGAGGACCCTGACGCCGGCCGTCCTGGCCTCGACATTCTCCGCGCCCTGGCCGGCTACCCACATCGTTCAGTCGAGCTCAGCCGACACCACGTCAAGAGCCACATCGTCGAGATCCACCGTGATCCCCTCGGCCGCGTTCTGGGCTCAACCGAGCGGATCGAAGAATCCGAGTTCACCGACCTCTACGGCCGGTGGCTCGACTAACCGCACCACACAACAAGAAGGGAAATCAACATGGAAGCCATCCTCTTTCTTCTCGTCATCTTCGGCGTGCCGCTGCTGATCTACATCGGCCTGGTCGCTGCGGGCAGCGCCGTCGCGAAGCCAATGTTCGAGGCCCAGCACGAGAGGGACGTCGAGCGCGATCTGCGTCGTGAGATCGCAGAGGTGAACCTGCGCCAGCGGGTTGCGCGCAAGCTCCTGGACGAGTACGAGGACGAGGACTAGATACCTCGCGTCGACTGCCTTCCGCTGTTCGTGGTTGCTGTTGTTCATTCCGCAACGCCGCCGACTGCATCCCAGTTCGCTGCCCGAAACGCAGTAGGGGAAGCGAGTGCTCAATGTCCGGTCGCTGTTCCGATCGCAGCGCGGTCGTCCCGATCGGAACATTGCCGATCGTCCCGCGAAGCCCCATAACCATTCGTCAGACACCCGCCGAATTGGGTGAGGAAAGGAGAACGCAGCATGACATCCAAGAAGTTCAAGGTGATCTACGCCGACCCGCCCTGGGACATACAGCAGGGCGGCCATCGCGGAGCCACGCGACATTACGACCTCATGACCGTCGAGCGGATCAAGGAGATGCCGATCGCCGACCTCGCTGCCGACGACGCGACCCTCCTGCTGTGGGTTACCAACGCGGCCTTGCCTGCGGGCTTGGAGGTGCTGAGCGCGTGGGGGTTTGAGTACAAGACGAACGCTGCCTGGGACAAGTACTACATGGGCCTCGGCAACTACTTCCGGGGCTCCCACGAGTTGCTGCTGCTCGGTACCCGTGGCCGCCCGGCACCTTGGAAGTTCCGCAGCCAGCGTTCCACGCTTGTCTTTCCTCGCCAGGACCACTCGCGCAAGCCCGAGGAGATGATCCCGCTGATCGAGCGCGTGCTCGACGGGCCATACCTGGAACTCTTCGCCCGGCAGCGCCCGAACAGCCACGCGGATTGGTCGGTGTGGGGTAACGAGATCGAGTCGGACCTGAGCATCCCGGGCTACCCGGTGCCGTCCGACTTCGCTCGTCAAACCCTCGACGGAGAACGGAAGTCTTGAGCCGTGCAAAACAGGGAACCTACCAGCATGGCGCGCCGCTTCCTGAGCTTCTGCTTCGCCGTCCTGGCCGGCGTCGCAGTGCTCTACCTGGCGCTCCAGTTGCTGTCGCAGTTCTGGGGCTGGCTGGTGCTGCTCGCGCTCGTTGTGGTCGCCATCTACGCGGCAGTTCAGCTCCTGCGCATCAGGCGGAACCGATGGTGAACAGCACAAGCACCTTCACCTCTGACGAACTGTTGCGGAATGGACAACACGCCTTGACAGATCCGCGGGACTCCTTCATAAACGGTCGTCCCCCCTACGGGCCTTCCCTGCGACCGCTCGCGACCGAGAGAGAAAAGGAACACATCGGAAAGGAGGCATCGCCATGACCAGCCACAAGCGCAGTTCGCGCCGCTATCGCAAGTCCCCGGATCGGCGTGTCTGGGTGTTCAGCGAACTCAACCATGATCTGACCCCGGACCAGCTAGCGAAGGTCATCGCGAGCGCCGCCCTCGAACAAGCCCGTCTCGAACGCGAAGCAAAGCGACAACGCGAGCTGGACGCGCAGGAGAACGCGACATGAGCAACCTCGTATTCTCCCGCGCCCACCTCCCGATACCGCTCGACTCGACCGCGATAGCGCGACTTCTCGGGCGACTCACTCAACCCGACACACCCCGCCCGCTCATCCTCGAGACGAGCGCTGACGACTCAGGCGTCCGCTACCTCGTCGGCACCGGCCTCACCGCGGTGAGCCGCCTGAACTGTCTCCTTGAGCAGCACCTACCCGGCCTGCGCACCGAGAAACATACGGAGCGAGAGCCGCCTTCGGCGGTCGGCCGCCTACGGATCCGTCCCTCCAGCCTGCCGCTCGATATCGCTTCCGGCGAGCAGACCATCTATAACCTCTACGGGGCGCTGGCGTCTCGCCGCGACGGCGAGACCTTGACGGTCCAGGTCGTACTTGGACCTGGCCGCCGACCTACCTCCGTCCCGGCGAGGGCTGCGGACCCAACCGAATCGCCGTGGAGCGCCCTCGTAGGCGGCTCACGGCCGGCCAGCGCCGACGTCCGCGCCCGTCTCCGGGTGCGCGCAGAACAGCCCACCGTCGAGGCGACCGTGCGCCTGGGCGCAAACGCTGCCAGCCCCGAGCGGCTTCAGGCGCTGATGCTCGAACTGCTCGGGGCTCTCCGCACCCTCGAATCGCCCGGCGTCCGGATTGACCTGATCCGTGAACCGGCCCGCGCTTTTGACGAGGGACGGCTGGTACGCGGCGTCGCGCTGTCACCAGCCGAACTTGCTCCGATAGTGGGGTGGCCGCTGGGCGAGAACCCGCTCCCAGGGCTGCCTCTCCTGCACCCGAAGCGGCTGAGCGCTCCGGCTGACCTCAGCCGCGTGGACGGCGTCTTCGCCACCACCGCGACCCCCGGCGACGAGCGACCGGTTGGGATCAGCTCCAAGGGACGGCTGCAGCACCTCGTTGTGACGGGCCCAACCGGGTCGGGAAAGTCGATGGTATTCGCCCACCTCGTCCTCGACGACATCCGCCACGGTCGGCCGAGTGTGTTGGTGGATCCGAAGCGGCAACTCGTGGACTTCATCCTCGATCGAGTTCCGGAGGGCCGAAGCGAGCAAATCGTCGTGCTCGACGCTGCTGAGCGGGAGCCCGTCGGATTCAATCCGCTCGACGCAGCGGGCCGTAACGCCGACGTCGTAGTGGACGGCATCCTCGCTGCTTTCAAGGCGGTCTTCGCCGATGGGTGGGGACCGCGTACCGAGGACCTCATTCATGCCGGCCTCTTGACCCTCGCCAGATCCGGCGACGCCAAGGGCGAGCCGCACACGCTCCTCGACCTCCCACGGCTGCTCACCGACGGAGCGTTTCGCCGTAGTGTGGTCGGCGCAGTCGCATCGGACCCCACATTGTCGGCGTTCTGGACCGGGTATGAGGAGCTCAGCCCGGGGGCGCGGGCGAGCATCATCGCTGCCCCAATGAACAAGCTCCGCAAGTACGTGCTGCGCAAGAACCTCGCCGCCGTTCTCGATCAATCCCACCCACGGTTCCGATTGCGGGACGTCTTCCGAGAAGGCAAGACCGTACTGGTGCCGCTCAACGACGCCCTCCTCGGCCCCGGCGCGGCGCAGCTGCTTGGCAGCCTCATCGCCGCCGAACTGTGGATGGCGACCTTGGAGCGCGCCGCCGAACCGGATCCGGTGAAGCGACCCGCGGCGATCTACATCGACGAGGTGCAGCAGTTCCTGAACCTTCCGACCTCGATCGCTGATGCCCTGGCCACGTCGCGCTCCTACGGAGTGTCGTGGAATCTGGCGCACCAGTTCCGCCCAGCTGACGTCGCCAATGCGCTCAGCCTTCGACGCCAACGCCCGCAACAAGATCGTGTTCGCCAGCAGCGCCGACGACGCCCGCGACCTCGCCCGGATGGCACCGAGCCTTGACCGGGAAGATTTCATGGCGCTGCCGCCCTACGAGGTCTATGCCCAGGTCGTCGACCACGGCGCTCCGAGCGGCTGGTTCTCAGCCCGAACGCTCGCACCCGAGCCGAGCCGCGGCACTAGGGAGGCTGTACTTCAATCCTCGCGCGAACGCTTCGGCGCAAGCGACGGCTACGTCTCAACGCCGGCACCAGACGAGCCCGAGACAGGGGCGTCGGGTCATCGGAAGGCCAGGCGATCATGAGGCCGCCGACTACTGAGCGACGTCTTCCGTTCGGGATTCCGCTCGGCCTTCCGACCGGAGCACCGAAGCCCGATCAGCTCGCCCGACGTTCCGGCCCGCGTGCCCGGAGTTGGGATGGAACTCCCCCTGGTTCCAGAGGTCCTTCCCGGATCCGAGGAGGCCTCTCATGAACGACGGACAGCGGAACATTCGATCGGTGAGTGAGCTTGTTGAACTGCTCACTGACCGAGACCTCCTGATCCTGAAAGACCTCGAGCAGTTCCGGGTGCTGTCTACCAGGCAGATACAGCGGCTGAGGTTCGAAAGCCACGTCTCGATCGGCTCGGCGACACGGACTGCAGTCCGTGTCCTGAACCGACTGGAGGGCCACGGTCTCATCGCTCGACTGCCAAGGCGGGTCGGTGGCTCGATCCGAGGTTCGGCGGCGAACGTCTGGCAGCTTGCGAGCACCGGCGAACGACTACTCCGACGCCTCAGCGGCGACCAGAGCCGGCGTCGCTACGTCGAGCCATCCCCACAGTTCACCGCCCACACCCTGGGCGTCGCGGACATTGCAGTCGCGATCTTTGAGGCCGCATACCGGGGAGAGTTCGAGCTGCTTGAGCTGGAGACGGAACCGGACTGCTGGCGCGAATTTGCCAACGCTGCAGGTGGGCGAGAGTGGCTCAAGCCCGATCTGTTCGTCGTCGCAGCGAGCACCGAGCTCGAAAGCCACTCCTTCATCGAGGTGGACCGTGGCACAGAGCACATGCCTGCCGTGCTGCGCAAGTGCGAGACCTACCAGCGGTACCGCCGCACCGGATCTGAACAAGCGACACGGGATCTGTTCCCGGCGGTCATCTGGATCGTCCCCCATGACACTCGCGCGCAGAAAGTGCGGGCTGCGATGCGCGATCACCCAGATCTCGATGAGCAGCTATTTCACGTCGTCATCCCTAACCGGGCGATGCAGATCATCGGCCCCGGCGACCCGACATCTAAACCGAAAGGAGGAACCCCATGACATCAACCATCACCACCCCTGACCAGACCGAGCGCGCACGCGGGCTCATCGAACTCTGGCTCACCCTCGACCATGAAGCGCAAGACGAAATGCTCGCTCGGCTCATCGCCGCGAGCGTGCATTCCGGAACTGGTTCCGCCCTTGAGCGGTTCGCGGGCACCGGACAGCTCGAGGGACAGGCGGCGCTTGACGAGATCAATCAGGTGCGGGTCCCACTCGAACGCGAGACCTGGCTCGACACCCTTGGTCGATTCGTGTTGGCGCGCGGAGGCCGCTCATGACCGAGCGACAGCCCGGAGAGGGCAGCCCCGAGCGGATGGCCCGAACCGCTGACAAATATCAGAACTGGATCATCGAAGGCATCACGGCCGCCCACAACGAGCACCGCGAGATCGACCTCATGACCGCCCGACTGATCGCCCACGCCCTCGGACGCGCCACCGGACGCGCCTCTGCGCTGGCCGACTTTGGACGTACCGGGGAGGGCAGCTACGAGGCGCTGCGGGAGGAATACCTGACCCTCTACAACGACCCGACCACCCCACCGATGATCCGCGAATGGATCGACTGGTTCGGCACCCACCTCGTCAGCCGAGAGAACAGCGGCAGCGGGCGTCGGTTCATGAACGAGCACCAGGCGCCAGCGCTGGAGCGGCTACTCGTCGAGAGCGCGATTGAAGTTGGCGACAAGTTTCACCTGCTACACATCCCCGCGTCGAAGAGTCTCGAATACCAGACAGCACTGACCGAGACGCTGTGGGAGCTTCCCGAATCGAAGGACCCTGCCTTCTGGGCCTACCTGACCTTGCCCGACGTCGACGCCTCGAGCCCCAACTTGATTCAGACCTTTCAGGACAATTACATCGGCGAGTTCGAGTCCATCGAGAAGTCTCTATACGGGCTGGTCGAGCTCGAAGAGTGGGAGGCCGACCTGCGCACCTTCGCTTCCGAAAGGGGTCTGCTGCAGCACGCTGTCTCGATCGACCTGGACGTGATCGAAGCCCAGACCCGCGAGGTCTACGACCTCGTCGAGATGGGCGGAGTCATCTATGCCTTCGCCAAGTAGTTCGCGTGGTCGACAACTGATGAGTGCCAGAGCGGTGTTCTCCGTGGGCAGACAGCGAGTGTTGCGGAATGGTCAACAGCCCCGGAAATCCGGGCCTGGCGAGGTAAAATGGGAGGGTAAACGGAGACTGCAACCGATGGCGAATCACGCATCGGGCACGCGCCCCGGCCCGATTGATCTCGGGGCGCTCACTCCACCACCTCTCTCTCGAAACGCGAGTGCCACGCGTCTCGAGGCTGTCCTCGCTCTGGAAGGAGGGCAGCCATGAGCCTGCCCGAAGCCGCCCCATTCGCCTTCGTCGGAGCACCCGCCCCGCTTCCACCCGTCGAGGTCATCCCCGACGAGGGCGAGCTTGAGATCCTTGGGCCAACCGCCTCCATAGATGCACCACCTGGCAGCCGTGCAGTCGTCTACCTCCGAGTCTCGTCCAAGGGTCAGGTGAACACTGACTACGATCCCGAAGGCATCTCGATCCCGGCCCAGCGGCAGTCCTGTCAGCGCAAGGCCGAGCAGCTCGGGCTGTCCATTGTTGAGGAGTACGTGGAGGCCGGGCAGTCGGCCACCGAGATGACCAAGCGAGTCGCATTCCAGCAAATGCTCGAACGCATTCGCCGGGACCGCGACGTCGACTACGTCATCGTCTACAAGCTCTCCCGCTTCGCCCGCAATCGCATCGACGACGCCGTCGTCATGGCCGACCTACAGAAGCGCGGCGTTACCCTCGTGTCGGCAACCGAGCAGATCGACGCGACCCCGGTCGGCCAACTCATGCACGGGATCCTCGCCGCGTTCAACGAATACCGTTCCCGCGAAGATGGGGCCGACATTTCGTACAAGATGGGCCAGAAAGCCAAGAACGGCGGCACCCTCGGACGCGCCCCGATCGGCTACCTCAACGTGACCGACAACATCGATGGCCGAAGGATCAACACGATCGCCATTGACCCGGAACGGGCACCGTTCGTGAAGCTGGCCTTCGACCTCTACGCAGTAGGGCAGCACACCTTCCAGGACATCGCAGACGAACTCACCGACCGCGGCCTCACCACCCGCCAGACCGCGCGCCGCCCAGCCGGACCGATCTCCGACAGCAAGATCCAGCAAATGCTCCGCGACAGGTACTACCTCGGAGAGATCACCTACAAGGGTGAAACCTTCGACGGCCGCCACGAACCACTGATCACCCCCGAACTCTTCGACCGAGTGCAGACGCTTATGGACTCCCGCGGTTACGCGTCAGAGCGACGGCGCAAGCACGACCACTACCTCAAAGGCACCCTCTGGTGCGGCCGCTGCCGCCTCGAAGACCAGACCATCCGCCGCATGATCGTCATGCGCACGACCGGTCGACAAGGCAACGCCTACTGGTATTTCTTCTGCCGAGGCGCCCAAGACCACTCCTGCGACGCCCCCTACTCCAGCGTCGATCGGGTCGAACAGGCCCTCGAAGATCACTACAAGACGCTCACGTTTCGGCCAGAGTTCGTCGCCGTCCTCCGTACGCGCCTCGAAGCCGCCCTTGCTGACCAAGCTGGAGCGCAGCGCGCCCTGCGACAAGACATCGGAGGACAACTAGCCCGACTTGCGACCAAGGAAGAGAACCTCCTCGACCTCGCTGCCGACGGCGACATGGACACCGGGCGCGTCCGGGCTCGACTCCGCGACCTCACCCGCCAGCGCCGCGAGCTCGAAGAGCGAGTTGCCACCATCGCAGATGACCTGACACCCAGCGCCCGCTACCTCGAGGCACATATTGAGCTGCTGGAGAATCCGCAGGAGCTCTACCACTACGCGAGCGACGAAACCCGTCGGCTCCTCAATCAGGCCATCTTCAAGCGCATTTACGTCGTCAACGACGAAGTCGTCGGCGACGAGCTCAACTCGCCAATGCGCGAGCTGTTGGCCGCTGAACGCGGCTGGTCGGCGCATCTAGAAGGAAACGACCTGAACGATGCAATCCAAGTCACCCGCTTGGAAGCCGGTCGCCACGAGTCCCTCGACAACCAAAAACAGGCCATCGAAACCGATGGCCCGCTCGCTGACTACATTCACGCGCTGCTTGCCGACCCTGCGGAAAGGGTTGGCGATTGCAGTACGCCTCATATGGTGCCCCTGGAGGGACTCGAACCCCCAACCCTTTCCTTAGGACGGAACTGCTCTTCCATTGAGCTACAGAGGCCGGACAGGAACGAGTTTAGCGAGACGGGCCTACCAAGTAGCCCGTTGGGAGGCTCGACGACGGCGGGAGACGAGCCACCGATGCCACGCCGCGCCCCTTCGCGCTCAGACGACGAACGCGAGCCAGACGCCCGCCCCGATTCCGAGCAGAACGGACACCACCGCCGCGGCGTGCACGAACACCGCGGCTCCGCTCTGGATCTCGCCGCCAGGTGAGTCTGAGCCCGCGAACGCTGCGCGAGCCGCGGGTGCTATCCACCGCAGGTAGTAGAAGAGGCTCGCGACGGTGTTGATGGCGCCGACCACCACGAGCCAGATCAGACCGCCGTCGAAGGTGGCTGTGAAGATGGCCAGTTTGCCGACGAAGACGGCTGTCGGCGGGGTTCCCACCAGCCCGAGAAGCAGTACAGCAAGACTGAGGATGAGCCGCGGTCGCCCTCGCACTGCGGTCGCCCAGTCCTCGATGGTGACCGCGCCGCGAGCCGCCGCGACGGCGGCGAAGGCACCCAGGTTGGTGACGGCGTATCCGGCCAGATACACGGCAAGGGCCGGCACGGCGAAGTCGCTGCGGCCTGCGACGGCGACCACCATGAAGAGGTATCCGACCTGGCTGATCGTGGAGTAGGCCAGCAGCCGTAGCACCTCGGTCTGCTGGAAAGCCGCCAGGTTCCCCAGCGTCATGCTGATCGCGGCGATGACCGCCACCAGCAGGGGAAGATCGAGCGGGACCTGGGCGAACGGTTCGGCGATCAGACGGAAGGCTGCCGCGACGGCACCGAGCTTGGGGATGGTGGTGATGAACGCGGCCATGACCGGAGTGGTCCCGGCGGTGACGTCGGGCACCCAGAAGTGCGTGGGGACGGCACCGGCCTTGAACCCCATGCCCGCGAGCACTCCGATGACTCCGACTGCCACGAGCGGCACGGCGCCCTGCGGCAGCGCTGCGGCGAGTTCCGCGTAGTTTCCGGTGCCGGCGGCGAGCATCAAGGCCGCGATGCCCACCAGCATGAGCACCCCGACCAGCGCACCCATCAGGTAGTACTTGAGGGCAGCCTCCGTCCCCCTGGAGTCCTTCGCGAACCCCGCGAGGGCATACAGCGGCACGCTGGCCAGCAGGTAGGCGGCCACCAGCATCAGCAGATCGTTGCTCGCCGCCAGCGCGATCGCCCCCAGCGCCGCCAGCACCATCAGCACGTACGCCTCGGTCTCGCGCGGATGACCCGCGAGCGAACTGGCGCCGAGAACGACGGCCGCGGCCGTCGCGAGCGCGACGGTGATGCGCACCACGCCCGTGGTGGTGTCGATCATCCAGCTGTCTTCGAAGGCGCCCATGTCGGGTTGGGTGAGGTCGACGGCCGCGGCGACCGCGCTGGCAATCGCCGCCGCGACGATGAGGGCGCGCACGCGCCACTGCTTGTGCTGCGGTGTCCACAGGCCGAGCAGCAGCCCGCCGATCGCGCCGACCAGCAGCAGGATCTCGGGCAGCAGGTCCAGCGGGTTGGCCGACATGGCATCCATGCCGGTCATCGGCTCACCAGGGAGGTCAGGGCCGCAGCGGCCGGTTCGATGATCTCGAGCAGCGCCCGGGGGAACAGCCCGATCACGATCGAGAGCGCGAGCAGCGGCACGATGGCGACCGTCTCGCGTCCGTGCAGGTCTCTGAACGGCCCGGATGCACCGGCGTCACTCGGCACACCCACCTTCAGCTCTCCGGAGAGGAGTCGCTGCAGCGCCGACAGAAAGAGTCCGGCCGTGACGACGACGCCCGTCACCGCGATCACGGTGGCCACCGGCGCTGCCTGGAGCGCCCCGGTGAAGATCTGGAACTCGGCGATGAAGGCCGAGAGGCCGGGCAGGCCGAGCGATCCGAACGCAGCCACACCGAGCGCCGCCGCGAAGACGGGCGCGGGGCGTGCCAATCCACCCCAACGATCGAACGCGTACGTGCCGCCGCGGGAGAAGAGCACCCCGGTGAGCAGGAAGAGCGCACCGGTGAGCAGGCCGTGGCTGACCATCTGCACCATCGCGCCGGTGATGGCGACGGTTCGGGCAGCTCCGTCGGCCTGCGCCACGAGGCCGGCCGCCCCCAACCCGAGCACGATGTATCCCATGTGGTTGACCGAGGTGTAGGCGATCATCCGCTTCACGTCCGTCTGGGCGAGCGCGGCCAGTGCACCCCAGATCACGCTGACCACGCCGACGATCACGATGACCATCGCCCAGCGCTGCCACGCGTCGGGCAGGATCGGCATCGCGATGCGCACGAACCCGTAGGTGCCCAGTTTGAGCAGCACCCCGGCGAGGATGGCCGATCCTGCGGCCGGCGCGTCGGTGTGGGCGTCGGGCAGCCAGGTGTGGAAGGGGAACAGCGGCGTCTTCACCGCCAGCCCGAGGCCGATCGCCAGGAGCACCAGGCCGGCCGCCACCGGGGAGCCCTGCAGGGGCGGATCGGCGGCGAGCGCCACCATATCGAAGGTGCGGGTCTCGCCGCCGAGGAAGAGGCCGATGAACCCCAGCAACAGCGCCAGCGATCCGACGAAGGTGTAGATGAAGAACTTCAGGGCGCTGCGGCGCCGGTTGCCGTGACCCCACCCGGCGATCACGAAGTACATGCCCACGATGGTCAGGTCGAAGAAGACGAAGAACAGGATCAGGTCCAGCGCCGCGAAGGTTCCGATCGAGGCCGTCTGCAAGAACAGGAAGAGCGCCGCATACGTGCGCGGGCGCTGCTTCTCGCGGAGCGACCAGACTGCGGCCGCCAGGAACAACAGGGCCGACATGGCGATCAGCGGCAGTGAGAGCCCGTCGACGCCGACGTAGTACGAGGCATCCACGGTGGGGATCCACTGGATCTTCACTGAGTAGGCGATACCGTCGGCAGCCCCGGCCGCGAAACCGATCCACATGCCGGCGATCAGTGCGAGGTCGATCGCAGCGACGGTGACCCAGAACCATGACGCCGCCCGGTCGGACAGCGACGGAACCGCGAGCAGCACCCCCGCGGCGACCACCGGAAGCAGGATGACGACGGACAGCAGCATGGTTACCTCACGAGGGTCAGGAGAAGGAGCAGCGCGCCGAGCCCGATCACGGCTTGGAGGTAGTACTGGTGCACCAGGCCGGTCTGCGGGCGGCGCAGAGCCGAGCCGGCGCGACCGAACAGGTTGGCGACACCGCGCACCGCCCCGTCGACGAGTCGGTAGTCGTCTCGTCCGACGAGCGCGGCACCGCGACGAACGGCGGCGGCGAGTGCCCAGACGCTACGGTCGATGACTCGTTCGTCGATTGCAGCGACAGCCCGGCCGAGCGCGAGCCAGGGACGCGGGGAGAGGATGCTGCGCAGCCCGACCCAGCCGGCCAGTGGCGTGCGCTCCAAGCCGCCGAGCCTGTCCCGGGCGACCACCGTCGCCAGCAGCACCAGCACGGCGATCACAGCGGAGGTCACGAAATCGCTCAGTTGCGGGGCTGCTTCACCCTCGACGCCGAGCACCCGCTTGAGCGCGCCCGCCACCGGTTCGAGCGCCAGCGCACCGAGCACGACACCGGCGCCGGCAAGCAGCCACGCGACCGCGGCGGCGGCGGACGGGATCGTGCGCGGGGCAGCGCTGTCGGCGGCGGCAACCGGGGCGAGCATCACGACGAGGATCTTGCCGGCGTAGACCGCCGCAAGAGCGGCGGCGGCCAGCGCCACCACGCGCAGCGCGCCGCTGTCCACGCCAGCGAGGATCTCGTCCTTGCTCGCCCACAGCGACAGCGGTGGCACCCCGGCCAGCGCGACGGCTGCAACGGTGGCGGATGCCCCGATACCGGGATACCTCCGCGCTGCGCCGCGCAGTCCGGCGAGTTGTTTGGTGCCCAGTGCGCTCAGCCACGCACCGGCCGCGATGAACAGCGCGGCCTTCACCGCTGCGTGCGCCACCAGCTGAGCGGTGCCGCCGGCGGTGGCACCGACGCCGGCGGCGAGCACCACGAACCCGATCTGGGCGCCGGTGCTCGCGGCGAGCAGTTGCTTGAGATCGCGCTGTGCTGTCGCTACCGCGCCGAGGATCAGCGCGGTGAGCACGCCGACCCAGGCAGCGGTGGTCGCTGCCCATCCCGTGGCCTCGAGCAACGGCTGCATCCTGATCAGCAGGTACCCGCCTGCCGCCACCATCGTCGCCGAGTGCAGCAGGGCGCTCACCGGGCTGGGGCCCTCCATCGCGGCCGACAGCCACGCCGAGAACGGGAGCTGGGCGGACTTCCCGAGCGCGGCGAGCAGGATGCCCGCAGCAGCGACGTCGCGCCAGGCACCCTCCGCGGTGGCCAGGTCGTCGAGCACGAGGGTGCCCGCGCCCGCGAGGGCGGCCCCGGCGGCGACGTACAGGCCCACGTCGCCGGCCCGGGTGGTGACGAACGCCTTCGTGCCCGCCGCCATCTTGCCCGGCACCTGCCAGAAGAACCCGATCAGGGCATAGGATGTCGCGCCCATCAGCTCCCACGCCACCAGGAGAGTCGGCACCGTGGTCGCGGTCACCGTGGTGAGCATGGCGGCGACGAAGAGCAGGAGGAATCCGAGAAAGCGTGCGCTCGAGGCATCCGGTGCGATGTCGACGACCGCGAACACCGTGACCGCGGCCGCCACCAGCGCGACGGTGATGACGAGCACGGCCGAGAGTCCGTCGACCGCGAGCGCGAAGTCGCCGCCCTCGACGATGCCGATGAACGGGAGCGACAATGCCGGCCGGGTCGCGGCGGTGATCGCGGCCAGGGCGACGACGACGATCGCGACGCCGACGGCAACCGGCCTGGCGACCCGGTTGCCGGACCGGCCCATCACGAGCAGCAGCACCCCGACGCTCGCGGGCACGAAGACCAGAGCGCCGAGGGCGGTCGCAGCCAGGCCGGGGGTCATCCGCGCAGGTCCGTGGCGTCGTCGACCATGTCCACCTGGCGCGCTCGATAGATGGCGATCGTCACGCCGAAGCCCATCGCCATCTCGACGGCCATCACCACGAGAGCGATCACCACGAGCATCTGCGCGTCGGGCAACTCCGGCGTCAGGAAGTACCAAGCGGCGCCGCCGCCGAGCATCACCCCGTTGACGATCAGTTCGAGACCCATCATCACCATCACGATCGACTGCTGCGACAGCGCACCGAACAGACCCACGCCGATCAGGGCCGCGGCAACGGTCAGGATCAACTGGAGTGTCACCGCATCCATCATCGGAAGCCACCGCCTACCGGGTCGTTCGGCTTCGGCGCGCGCAGTTGCGGGCCGAATCGGTCGTAGCGACCGCGGTTCGTGGCCAGTACGGTGCCCGAGATCATCGTCGCGACCAGGCTCACGCCGATCACCAGCATCACGAGCATGTGACTGCCCATCATGGCCTCCCCCAATTGGCGGGTGCTGTTGGCGGGCGGGGCCCCTTCACGATCGGGCCAGTCGATCGTCCAGATCCCGACCACGAGCACGACGAAGACAACCGCGCCGGCCACAATCGAGGTGCGGGTGTTGTGCACCATGGTCATCGGCATCAGCCCGCCCGGATTCATCATGAACATGATCATGAACACCGCCATGATGGCCATCTCGATGGTCATCATCAGAGCGGTGACGAACGCGAGGTAGGGCAGATCGAGGGCGAACAGGATGCCTGCGACCGCCAGGAACGACACCAGCAGTGCGAATGTCGCCTTGGCCATCGAATCCACCACGAACACCGCGATGCCGGTTGCCACCGAAACGATCCCGAGGGCGATCACCGCGACGACGAGCATCCAGGTCATGAGTAGAAGCCTCCCAGCACCAGCACTGCGGCCACCAGCGCCTGCAGCAGCATCGAGGGGATCAACACCATCCAGGAGAACTCGACGAATCGGTCTGGCCGCAGCGCCGGAATGCGGCGCCCGACCGCGGCGAGCGCGACGATCACCGCAACCGTCTTCAGCGCATACCAGACCGGTTCTGGCAACAGCGGCCCCGCGCCACCGCCCAGGAACAGCGCGACGGACATCGCCGCGGCAGCCCCGAGCACGATGGCGCGCGCGGCCTGCACGAGCAGCCGCTTGACCCCGGAGAGTTCCGACACCACTCCAGACGCGATATCCGCGCTCGCGGGCGAACCGAACGGGCCCCAGAACGCGAATGCCGTCGCACTCGACAGGAATATCACGAAGGCCACAGGCATCGTGACGACGAACCAGAGGCCGTCTTGTGCGGCGACGACGTCGGTGGTGCGCAGCGACCCGGCCGCCACGCCGGCGGTGATCAGCGCGAACATCAGCGGCAGTTCATAGGCCAGACCCTGCGCCAGGAATCGGTATGCACCGACCAGTGAGTGCACCGCATTCGGGCTCCACCCGATCAGCCACACTGCCGCCCAGAGCAGTGCCTCCATCGCGTTGAACCACACCAGATCGGCGCTGGTCGAGAGCAGGGTGCGCCCCCCGATCGGTACCACGGCCACCGAGAGCACGGCGAGCACGGGCATCGCGATCACGCCGCTGCGCCACAGCAGCCGGTCTGGCGCCAGCGTCGTGCGACGCTGCTGGATCATCCACCGCAGCGACGAGCGCACCGGTTCGGCCAGACTCCGCACTCGCCCGCCAGCCATGACCACGCTGTCGACAGCAGCGAAGATCAGGCCCAGAACGACCGCGGTCGCGCCGACGGCGAGCACCGCGGGCACCAGCCCCCAGGCAGCAGCAAGGGTGATGTCAGCCATGTCGGTGTCCGCTCGGCAGCGCGACGACTGCGGGCTGAATCACGAAGCTGGCCACGATCAACCGAGCCGCCGCCAGCTCAGCCCCCTCGAGCAGAGACTCGAGGTGCTCCGGAGAAGTTCTGTCGATTACCGAACCTTCCCCGGCCGCCACGGTCGCGAGAGCGCGGACCCGCGCCAGCACGTCGCCGGTCGATCCGGCCTGGTCGCCGATGCCCCGCACCGACCAGGCCAGAAACCTGGATCGGAGTACTTTTCGCGCCACCTTAGCGGCGGCTGCCCGTCCTCGATCGCGTTCCGCGGCATCGTCAGACAGCACAGCCCACTGCGCGCTGCGGGCCTGACCTGCCAGCAACGGCCACCCGGCCACCAGGAGAAACCCGGCCAGCGCATCCAGGGCGACGGCCTCCGGGCTCGGGTCGAGCGGCGCTGTCCCGGGTTCGATGTCGATGCCATCGCCCCAAGACAGGGATACCTCGGTCAGCACATCCCCCTGCATCGAGGCTCTCAGAACGAGGCCGGTCGGCCAGCCCTGCAGCACGGGTCCCAGTGTCACGGCAAGTCGATCCAGCTGAAGACCATCACGGTCGGGTGCAGTACCGGCCATGGGCAGACCCGCGACATCGCCGCCATGATGCATGTGGCCGCCCATGTCGTGCCCGCCCATGTCCTGGCCGCCCATGTCGTGGCCGCCCATGTCGTGCCCGCCCATGTCCTGGCCGCCCATGTCGTGCCCGCCCATGTCGTGCCCGCCCATGTCCTGGCCGCCCATGTCGTGCCCGCCCATGTCGTGCCCGCCCATGTCCTGGCCGCCCATGTCGTGCCCTGAATGCTCGCCCATATCTTTGCTAGCCATGTCCATGTCGTGCCCGGCCATACCCATGTCCTGCCCGCCCGTGTCGTGCCCGGAATGCTCGCCCACATCCTTGCTAGCCATGTCCATGTCCTGGCCGCCCATGTCATGCCCGCCCATGTCGTGCCCGCTCATGTCATGACCGCCCATGCCCATGTCGTGGCCGCCCATGTCCTGACCGGAAGCGGCGTCCGCATCCTGCTTGCTGGAAAGCTGAGTCGCTGCATCCATCGCATTCGCTTCGTAGGCGGATGGTGTCACCAGCGCAGCGATGGCCGCGTCGAGCTGTGGTCCCAGCTCGCCGACCTCGATCATTCGCCGTACCCTCGGCTGCGGCATCTGGGACCACAGCAGATCGGCCGCCGCCGCCAGTGACGCGGGCAGGATACCCACCGTCAGCATCACACTGGCGTCCGCCGGTGATGGCGCGAGCTGCCAGCCGCGGCGGTCGATCTCGGCCTGCACCGACCAGCGCAGTCTCTCGGTGCCGGGAGCATCCACGATCAGCACGCCCGGACGAGCCACAGCCCACCGCCTCAGCCGGTCGATCAGGACCACCGCAGCGCCCCCTCGCGCCAGACGTAGACCACGCCCACGAACAACACGCCCAGGAACAGGAACATCTCGATGACCGCCGATGCACCCATCTGCGCGACCACCGGCGCCCAGGGGTACATGAAGATCATCTCCATGTCGAAGGCCAGAAACAGCAGCGTGACCGCGTACCAGCGCACGTGGTATCGCGAGATAGCGTGCTGCTGCGGCATGGTGCCGGACTCATACGGCAGCACCTGAGCCGGGCTCCGCGCCGTCCTGAACGCCATGGATGCCCCGAACAGCCCGAGAATGACGGTCACGACCAGCACCAGCAGCGACAGAACCTCGACCATGCGGCGTTCCTATCTGATCGGGTTGCGGTGGCGAAGCGAGTGGAGCATCGCATCCAACGGTGTGGATCGACGCTGTATTCCCCATTAAGGGTGAAGAAGCGACCCAGCCGCAAGCCGTAGCGTTTTCGCATCCGTCCGCAACCGTTGCGCGGTCATGACCCATGATGGCCGGTCGAGCCCCGCCCTCGCTCCCGGCCTGGAACAGGCTTCAGTGCCGCCCAGGCCACCACGCCCGGAGCAAGGGACGCTGTCTCCTGTCCGCGACATCCGGCATCACGCCGCGGGCGCCAGGTACTCCGCCCAGTCCGGCAGGGCACGCTCGACGCCGCGCACCATCCAGCCGGTCCCGTGCGGCGGGCGCGGGGTCGTGCGCAGCTTCCACGACATCTCCGCCGGGGTGCGGTCGCCCTTGATGTTGTTGCAGCGCAGGCAGCAGGCGATCAGGTTCTCCCAGCTGTCCTTACCGCCGCGCGACCGGGGCAGCACGTGGTCGATGGTGCTCGCGGCGTTGCCGCAGTAGCCGCAGCGGTGATTGTCGCGGCGCAGTACTCCACGACGCGACACCGGCACGTGCCGGCCCGACGGAATCCGCACGTAGTTGCGCAGGATGATGACCGACGGCCGGTCCCACGCCCCCGTCGAGCCCCACACCGGGTGCTCGGTATCGGCTACCACGATGCTCGCCTTCTGGTTCATGACGAGCACCAGGGCTCGCTTGAACGACACCACCGCGAGCGGCTCATAGCCCGCATTCAGAACCAACGTGCGCATTCGAGTCCTCTCGAAACAGCCCGCACGGCTTGCGGGCTTCCGATCCCCTGAAACTCCTCAGCGGCTGGCTGCGGCAAAACAAAAGGCACCGTCTGATCGACGATGCCCTCAGTTGCGGTGAGCGCGCACGGGCGCGCCGACCGGTCCGCCGAACCGTATGCGGAACTGGACACGGGCATCCACGGTTTGGATGCTGCGCCTGCCCGGCATTCGGTTCTCCGATCCGATGGTGAATCTCAAGGGCACCAGGGTACCGCGGAACTGCTGGGAGAACGTGCAGGCGGGCCTTCGTTCACCCGGTGTTTACGTACCTCAGCTCTGTACGTAGATGTGCACGGCGACCTCGTTGGGCAGTTCCAGGCCCTCCCCGAAACCCTCGACCCGCGCGAAGACGTACGAACCCGCCGACGAGAACGTCGCGGTCGCGCCGGGCAGAATGCCGGCAGAGCGCAGTTGCTGCAGCAGGTCCGGCTCGAACTGGACGGGCTCACCGAGTCGGCGGATGATTCCGCTCCTGACCTCGGAGGTGTCGGCCACCAGCGCCGCGATGTTCACGACGCCGTCCATGAACGCCGGTGCGGGATCGGCGCCGAGCTCCTCCAGGCCGGGAATCGGGTTACCGTAGGGCGACTCCGTCGGCGAGCCGAGCAGCTCGAGCACGCGACGCTCGACCTGCTCGCTCATCACATGCTCCCAGCGGCATGCCTCGTCGTGCACGTAGGCCCAGTCGAGCCCGATCACGTCGGCGAGCAGCCGCTCGGCGAGTCGGTGTTTCCGCAGCACGTGCACAGCGCGGGCCCGCCCCTGGGCAGTCAGCTCGAGGTGGCGGTCGCCCTCGACGACGACGAGTCCGTCCCGTTCCATCCGCGCGATGGTCTGCGACACCGTCGGCCCGGAGTGCCCGAGCCGCTCAGAGATGCGCGCCCGCAGCGGCACGATGCGCTCCTCTTCGAGGTCGAGAATGGTGCGCAGGTACATCTCGGTGGTGTCGACGAGGTCCGTCATACCCGAAAGCCTAACCGTCAGCCGCCTCTAGGATTGGTGCCGTGCCCGGCATCGAGATTCCCGCAGACCTGCTGCCACTCGACGGCCGGTTCGGGTGCGGGCCGTCGAAGGTCCGGCCCCAGCAGCTCGATGACCTGAACTCGGCCGGTGCCGTCCTGATGGGCACCTCGCACCGGCAGAAGCCGGTGAAGGACCTCGTCGCCCGGGTTCGCACCGGGGTCGCAGACCTCTTCACGCTGCCCGACGGGTACGAGGTGGTGCTCGGCAACGGCGGCTCGACCGCGTTCTGGGACGCGGCATCCTTCGGTCTCATCGAGCGGCGCGCGCAGTTTCTGACGTTCGGCGAGTTCGGGGCCAAGTTCGCCCAGGCCGGAGCAGCCCCGTGGCTGGCAGCACCGCACGTCATCGACGCGCCCGCCGGATCGCGAGCCGAGGTCGCCGTGGCCGAGGGGCTCGACGTGTACGCGTGGCCGCAGAACGAGACATCCACCGGGGTGATGGCGCCGGTCAGCCGCGTCGACGCGGCCGGCGCGTTGACGGTGATCGACGCCACGAGTGCGGCCGGAGGCATCCAGTTCGACGCCTCCCAAGCCGATGTCTACTACTTCGCGCCGCAGAAGAATCTCGGGTCGGACGGGGGGCTGTGGTTCGCGCTGTTCTCCCCCGCCGCGATCGAGCGGGTCTTCTCGATCGCCAGCGGCGACCGTTACATCCCGGAGTTCCTGTCGCTGAAGAACGCGATCGAGAACTCGCGGCTCGATCAGACGCTGAACACCCCGGCGATCGCCACGCTGCTGTTGCTGCAGAATCAGCTCGACTGGATCCGCGGCAACGGCGGTCTCGCCTGGGCCGACGCGCGCACCCGCGAGTCGTCGGGCGCGCTGTACGACTGGGCCGAGTCGGTGCCGTACGCGACCCCGTTCGTGGCCGACCCCGCGCACCGCTCGCAGGTCGTGGTCACCATCGACTTCGAAGAGACGGTGGATGCCTCGGCAATCGCCGCCGCCCTGCGCACCAACGGCGTGGTCGACGTCGAGCCCTACCGCAAGCTCGGTCGCAACCAGCTGCGCGTCGCCACGTTCGTCGCCATCGAGCCCGACGATGTGCGCAAACTCATCGGCAGCATCGAGTACGT
>VFQO010007463.1_pt1 | contig 40690 bp, 66 predicted proteins | sample 3512331 | NCBI WGS metagenome assembly VFQO01 (sample SAMN10412371, study PRJNA504923) | tailings metagenome | isolation source: Replicate 3 from Balatoc abandoned mine | place: Philippines: Itogon, Benguet | collected 2017-08-28 | reverse complement strand
TCTGCAGGGAGGGGGGGGGGGGGCGGTCGGGGGCCATCGGCGCGCGCTGGGGACTGGCAGCGCTGCGAAACGCTATCAGCAACGAGCCGAACCCACTCACCGCCGCCATCGTGCCGCCCGCTGCTGCACCGCCGGCCGAGGGGAGCCTGTGTGCGCCTGGACTGCTCCTGGGTTGGTGAGAGGGTGCACCGGACGGTGGACAAGCGAAGGAATGCGCCCGCAACCCGCGGGAGCTTGCAGGGAGGCGGCGGCGACAGGTCGACAGCGGGGCGGGGGCGCCGCTGCCGCATGAACGGGCTTGTCCGGTCTCTTTTGAGCCTGTGCACTGCGTTTAGAGGGCACCTCATCGGCACGGTAGTCGAAGCTCCTGTCAGCCTCGTTAACATGCAGTTGCTTGGGTCTGCGCTGCCTAGCATGGGGCGCTCATGGCTGCTCCCTGAGGGACAGGCACTTGCAACCTGGGGCCCGTGCCTCGCCTGGCCCTGCGACTGCTGTCTGCCTATCGGCTGTGCAAGATGCAACGTCACCAGGCCAAGTGGACATCGTTCATGGAATGATGGTGCAGCCGGCCAGGTCTTAACGTGTGCAAGAGCCATGCCTGTCACGGATGCACGCAGGCGGCAGCCTTCCCAATGTATGCTGAATGAACTGCCGCAGCGCTGCTCAGCGACATAAATGGTGGCAGCTGAAAGTAGCAATGCTTTGAAATCGGCCAGCATTATGCCTCCGATCTGCTTCAGGGCATGGCTGATGCCATGCCAACTGCGATGCCATGCCAAGTCGCACCATCATGGCTCGAGCAACCGCATGAGCTACATCGGATGTGGTGTGCGTGACTTTACTTGCTCCATCATGCCACCTCATGCCCTGATACATAGATGGGCTATCTGGTGGCATTACATGCTTCCATGGGCTGTGCCATGCTGCCCATCAAGGACCGTCATGTGGCACGGGCAGCAGGCAGCAGGCAGGTGCGTGGACGGTCATGAGCAAGCATTGCGGCACCATTCATGCGCCAATCTGAGCACCATGCATCGCCATGGCCGCCCATAGCTGTGCACCGGCTGTCCGCCAAGTGCAGGGGCCTCAGGCATTGCATCAAGCCCCACTCGAAATCGCAAGACAGACCAACATGAGGCAAGGGCAGCAGGCGTGTGCATGGGCGCTCATGAGCGAGCGCTGCGGCACTGTGCTTGCACCCAGCCTGCAACCCATGCATGGCCATGCCGTCTCATGGCTCAGCATCGGCTGCCAGGCAAGGTTAGCGGCCCCTGGCACTGCCCCATGCCCCACTCATTTCAAGCGAGCCTGGCGTGAGCTGCCCCCACCTGGCGGGCACACCACGTGCACAACCCATGAGCCGGCGGGCCGCCCGCCCCAACGTGCAGCTGCCTGGCCGCCACACAGGCCTCTTAAAATGCCGTCCCGAGCGCTGTGGAGGCGGTAGAAGTGGTAGGGGAGCGAGCTGTGTGGTGGGTCGGCATGAGGGCTGTCGCATGCTGCGCGCGCGTCAGCTGCGCCATGGGTTAAATCAGCCCGCTCCCTTCAAAACCGCCCTCCTCGCATTGCTGCTTCACTTGCGCTCGCCCCTCTCAGCCGGCCACAGCCCGCTCCTCGCCGTTTAGCAAGCAGCAGCAGCATCAAACCATGGGCAAGGGCGCTGCAGACCAGCTGGCCAGTGAGTGGGCCTCCCGGCCGCAGCACCGCGTGATCGGCAGCAGCGCGGGGCCACCGGGCTGGCCGGGCAGGCGCAGGGGCCGGGCGGCCGCACCGCGGCTGCGCAGCCGGCTGCCAGTTTGAAATCCCGCGCCCTCCCCGCCCCCTGCAGTGGCCGACGAGCCGCTGCTGGCCGACAACCCCGATCGGTTCGTGCTGTTCCCCATCAAGTGAGCCGCCGCCGCTCGCGCCGCTCGCCGTCCGGTGCCGCCGCTTGCGCTCCACATTGGGTGCTGCCCGCGCAGGCTCTCACCCCACCACACCTGGCTGCGTGCAGGTACCGTGACATCTGGGAGTTCTACAAGCGCGCTGAGGCCTCCTTCTGGACGGGTGCGTTTTGAACCGGCGCTTCCCGGGCGGTGGGAGCGGCGGTCTGCGGCCTCTCGCTGCCCCAATGCCCATTGCTGCGGCTTTGGGTTTGGGAGCGGCGCCCACACACTTCAGATTTTTGGGGCAGCTGTGGGCAGCACGGCTCCTGCTGCAGCGCCACCAGCGGCTGCGTGCCGGCTGTGCAGCTGGTGCTTGGATAATCACTCGTGCCGGCTCACGTCCAACCGCCCGCGCCCACCCCGCCGGCAGCTGCACTGGAATGCCTGCTTGTTCGATCAATGGCTGGCCAACCCAACCCATGTTTCTGCAGCTCTAATTGTAGCTCACCCCATCGAAAGCGTCTTTGCAATGCCACACTCCCAACCTGCCTTTCCTCAATGGCATTTTTCCACCCGCAGCTGAGGAGCATTGCTCTCCTTTCAACCTGCCCTTCTCCCTGCTGTTTGCTCCCTGCAGCCGAGGAGGTGGACCTGGGCAGCGATGTGAAGGACTGGGAGCGCCTGAACGACGTGCGCCTTGGTTGGGCCTGGCATGCTCAGCGGGGGTGTCCTTGGGCCTTGGGACTCCGTTGCGTTGCCTGGCAGCAGTTGCGCTACCGCGCCCCATACCAATGTCTACCTGTTCCCTCTTGCCATACCAACAAATCCGTCCTACCCAACAAACTCCTGCAGGGCGAGAAGCACTTCATCTCCCACGTGCTCGCCTTCTTCGCTGCCTCGGACGGCATCGTGCTGGAGAACCTGGGTGCTCGCTTCATGAAGGAGATCCAGGTCCCCGAGGTGAGGGGCTGGGGAGATGAACTGCACCCTCACTCATGCATGCCAGCCTGCTCTCCCCCGCCGCACTGCATGCCTACACACCCGTTCTGCTGCTTGCTGTGCTGGCCACCCTCTGCTTCACCGCTCCTATGTTTCCCCACAACCCCAACCATTGCAGGCCCGCTGCTTCTACGGCTTCCAGATCGCCATTGAGAACATCCACTCCGAGATGTACAGCCTGCTGCTGGAGACGTACATCAAGGACAGGTGGGCATGTGGGGGGGAGCTCCCCAACGCGTGTTAAGGAGCGTTGCAAGAGTCGTTGCGTGTGCTGCCCGCCACTTGACCAGACACCAACACGTCCACAGCCCAGCAAACTCAGCTCAAAGTCGAAAAATTCCCCTGCTCATGACCCGCTGTGTGCACCTGCCCTCACGTGCAGCAAGGAGAAGGACCGGCTGTTCCACGCCATCCAGACCGTGCCGATTGTGAAGCACGTTGTGTTTTGGTCTGAGCAAACTTGCTTCTTTCACCTGCCCTCACCTGCCTGCAGCAAGGAGAAGGACCGGCTGTTCCACGCCATCCAGACCGTGCCGGTGGTGAAGAAGAAGGCGGAGTGGGCACTCAAGTGGATCAGCAGGTGCGCGCTTCTGGCAGCTTGTTGATGTGCCGCGTGCTGGGAAGCAACGCGTCCAGGCATGCGTGCACGCTTGTTGGCCGCTGTGAAACGGCTGTCCATCGCGTCCTGCATGCCGCATTGGTGCTGGCGTGTCGCCGCACACAAACATCCTGGCCCTGCACAGCTCCGATTGGAATGCCTACCGCCTGATTGCATTTGCGTGTCTCACTTGTCACCTTCCCTGCCCCTGTTGTGTGCAGCGCCGACAGCTTTGCTGAGCGGCTGGTGGCCTTTGCGTGCGTGGAGGGCATCTTCTTCTCCGGCTCCTTCTGCTCCATCTTCTGGTTGAAGAAGCGCGGCCTCATGCCTGGTGAGAGCACATGCATGCCCTGCTGTCTGGCTGTGTTTGTGCACCTTCTGGCTCATGAAAAAATCGCGGCCTCATGCCCGGTGAGCGAGGCTTGTTTGCCTTGCATGGCTGCCGGCCATGGTCACATGCCACGTCTGCCCTCCCGCCTGCCCGCCCGCCCCTGATGCAAGACTGATTTGCGCGTGCGCTGCGCCAGGCATGCATTCCAAGCCAAGCGGCTTGCACGCCTCCTCTGATCCCTTACCCCATCTCTCCCCTCCCCTCCCCCCTCACAGGCCTCACCTTCTCCAACGAGCTGATCAGCCGCGACGAGGGCCTGCACACCGACTTCGCCTGCCTGCTGTACAGGTGAGCAGCTGATGTGACCGCTTTGGGATGCACGCGCTAAAGAGAGGTGCAGGCGCATGCATGCGCCACCCTCCATACTCCCCTGGCGAGCCTGCAAAGCCCTTTGGCGCAAGCATGCACTTCGCTCTGTGCGCTCGGCCTGACTGCCCCTGCCTGCCGCCCCTCCCTCCTGTGCCCCCTTTTGCAGCCACCTGACCCACAAGATGAGCGAGGAGCGCATTGCGGACCTCATCAAGGAGGCTGTGGAGATTGAGCGCGAGTTTGTGTGCGATGCCCTGCCCGTGGACCTCATCGGCATGAACGGCCGCCTCATGAGCCAGGTGGGCTTGGGTAGGGAGAATAAGGGGCGTGGCAGGGTGGTTATGAGGCGCAACTGTCTGATCAAGCGAAAGAGCAGTTCTGCGTGCAAGGCGGTGCATGGGGTTGCGCTTGGTCGGGAGTGGCTGCCCCAACCAGCTGACAACCGCCTTCTCACCGCCTGCCCTCCTGCCCTGCCGCAGTACATTGAGTTTGTGGCTGACCGGCTGCTGGTGGCTCTGGGCAACCCCAAGGTGCGCTGCATGGCAGTCGAGCTTTACTGCGGTGGTCAGCCACCTGCGAGTGCACTAGCTGCTGAGGTGCCTGCTTCGCTGCTTGACTTGCATGTTCTTGCAACCCGCCTGCCTACCTGTATGCCCACTGCATTCACACCCACACCATCTGCCTGCCCGCCCGCCCGCGCGCAGATCTACAACGTGACCAACCCCTTCGACTGGATGGAGATGATCTCGCTGCAGGGCAAGACCAACTTCTTCGAGAAGCGGGTGAGGCCTGGGTCTGGGATCGATGGCTGCGCCACGGATTGCCTGCAAAGCTGCACAGCTGCCTAACCTTCAGTGCAGTCTTAGCGCAGCGGCAAGTGTGCCTGGAGCCTGGAGCGTCACAGTCATGCTACTCCAGCCCACACACCAGCAACCGACGTCCCCACTTCCGCCCTGGCCTCCTTTCCTCACAGGTGGGCGACTACCAGAAGGCGGGTGTCATGGCCTCCCTGAACGCCGACAACCACGCCATGACCTTTGACGAGGACTTCTGAGCGCTTCGGTTGAGCCCCCCCTTGCGCGCGCTAAGCGGTTGGACAGGCAGGCAGGCAGCTGGCGCGTCCGCCTGCCCGCGGCTGCGTCGGCGAGCGTGGGCCAGGCTGCTGCCTTGCCTGCCCATCGCTGCCGGAGCGGCGCTGTTCACCGCCCTGCCACCGCTGCCACACCATTGCCACCCCAGCGGCGGGCCTCTGCCCCCCCTCGCCCCCGCTGATCTCATGCCCTCATGTCCCATACTAGGCAGCTCCCCAGTCAGTCAGTTGCTTTGTGTACACAATCCCCCTTTGCTCTGTATTCTTCACCTCTCCTTCAGGCAGGCACCGCATAGGTAGGCCCCAACACCGCCCCGCCGGCCGGTGCGGCGCGCCGCTGTTGCGACAAGCAGCGCCGCCCGCCCGCCGCAGGCACCGACTGACTTTGCACCCAGTGTAACGCAAAGCTGACCAGGGCAACTGCGATGGGGAAAAGATGGAGGGCATGGCGCCAGAGTCAAGGGGAACTCAGGCCAGGGAAACATGGCCCAGGTGCCCAGCGGGCACGACGCCGAGCATGTGTGACGAGGAGTGCGTCGAGGCTGCCCCTGCCTCAGTGTTCGCTTGCTGCCGTCTCTAACAGAGTTCTGGAGTTCCTCAGAATCGCAGCAGCGGTGCCAGGCGAACACTAGCACCGCCGGCGGCCGCCATGGAGGTCGCTTTCATGTGCGGCGTCAGCCAGCTGGAGGATGGCCAGTATTATAAGGTGAGATCAGTGAAGCCTCCTCGCCTTCTCGCGTGCGCCGGAGGTCGGGCCGCCTAAATCCTCCTCGACGGTGCAGCAGCCTGCTCGTCATGACACAGCAATGAGACCGCGGAAACCTCTCCACGTCATGAGCGCGCGAGCAGGCCAGACGGTGCAGCACCGCCGCCGCCAGGCTCGGTCGACCCATCACCGCTGCTGCCCCCACCCCCACCCACCTGGCAGGTCACTGTGTTTCTGCGGCTCGGTGAACTGGGTGTTGTGAAAACCAGTGTGGAGCCGCTGAAGTCTCAGGAGCAGGCGGACCTGGTCTGTGACCTGCTGACAAGTGAGGCGACCCGGGTCAAATCGCGCCGCCGCACATCCCAAGTTAATCGAGTCTGCTCCTACCCGCTGCTGACCCGAGAGCTGCTCCCCGCTGTCGCTACTTCGCAGTCAAGGCGACGCTGGAAACAGAAGAGCCTCTGACTGCCCTGGAGCTGCGCAGCCAGGCGGGGCCGCCCACGTGAGTGGGTGCTGGGTGCTGGGTTAGGCACAGCTGGGTCAGGCACAGCTGGGTCAGGCACAGCTATCCGCTAATCCGCTTTCCACCCACCAATGTTTGCCCTGGTGACCTCTCTGGTCCATCAGTCGGATAACAACAAGACAACACAATGCTTTGACCAACATACACTGACATGCACCAACATGCACCGCCCACCCACATTCCCTGCAGGTTTCAGCTGAGCCCGCGGGCTGCCGAACTGATTGGCAGCACCGAGTGGGAGGGGCTGGTGGAGGAGTTGCAGGAGTGCGCTGAAGACCTGCAAGACAACTTTTGGCAGCATGGAGGTGAGTACTGTGTTTGGTTGAGACGGAGTAAGCTGGTTGCATGGCAGAAGCCGGCACATGCTGCTTGGACAAATGCTGCCTTTCATGCACCCACTACATGCCTCCCATACCTCCGGCCCTGCCGCAGCTTTGCCGGGCTGCTCTGCGGCCGGCATGCTGCTGCTGGCAGCTGCAACCCTGGGCAATGCTTGCACAGCCCAGCTCCTGCTGCTCCTGCAGCCCGATGCAGCAGCAGCCAAAGCCGGGTCTGGGGCAGTTTCGCCCCTCCACCAGGCAGCAGAGTTTGGACACATTGGAATCATGGAGGCCATCCTTGCGGCAATGCCAAGCGCAGCGCACTTGGAGACCGAGACAGGCTGCACCCCGCTGCTGCACGCTGCGATGACAGCACAGAGCGCTGCGGTTCGTCTGCTGCTGGAGGCAGCACCAGCGCTGGCGGCACATCCCAGCAGCAACACTCGTGCGCTGCCCCTGCATATGGCCACCACTGCTGAGGAGGAGGGGGCTGCAGGCGAAGCAGTGGAGGAAACAATCCGGCTGCTGCTTGAGGCGGCACCTGAAACAGCTTTGGCAGGCGACAAGGATGGAGACACAGCCCTTCATTGGGCTGCATCAGCCGACAGCGAAGCAGCTGTGCGGGCGCTCCTGGCCACAGCTCCTGCCGCGGCCATGGCTTCAAACCACAGGGGCATGCTGCCAGTGCACACAGCTGCAGCAGAGGGGACGGCGGCCGTACTGCAGCTGCTGCTTGTTGCCGTGGCGGACGGCATTACAGCTGTGGGCGGTGAGGAGGGCATGCAGCCAATCCACTGCGCCGCAGCAGGCGGCAACACAGCTGCCGTGGAATTGCTGCTCGCAGCTCGCCCGGAGCTAGCCACAGCAGTGGACAACGACGGGTGGACTGCGGCCCATTATGCAGCTCGCATAGATGGCGACGGGCTGCCTGCGCTGCAGCTGCTGATAGCTGCCGCCCCACAGGGCAGCTGCCACTCTGCGCAAGATGTGCACGGCTGGCTCCCGGCCCACGTCGCAGCCCAGAACAGCTGCCCGGCAGCACTCAAGTACCTCTTTGCCAGCGCGCCTGCGGCTGCACAAGCTCTGGCCATTGAGCACGATGCCTGGGTGCCGCTTCATCTGGCAGCCCAGGACGGCTCAGTGGCGGCTGCGGAGGTTCTGCTGGAAGTCGCGCCCGAGGCCTGCCAGATCCGCAATGCAGCTGGCCGCACACCCCTCTCAGTCGCTGCATGGAACGGCCAGGAGGGCATGGTCAGCCTGCTGCTGGCCGCCGCACCCCAAGTGGCACTGCTGGTTGCTGACGAAGACAGCGGAGACCTGCCCATCCATGGTGCTGCGCGCCAGGGCCATGCCGGCGTGGTAGCTGCGCTGCTGGCAGCCCACCCGGAGTCAGCAACAGCACTGCTGGACGGCGCTTACACGCCACTTGACATGGCGCTGCTGTTCTGCGCGCATCCAGACCAGCGGGACAGAGTGGCGCTCGTGCTGCTGCCTGCAGGACCAGCTGAATTGACCCTCGACTCCCTGATACAGGCCGGCCCGGCCAGCCAGCATCTGCTGCCCGACTTTGTCGCTGCCCGGCTGCCGCTCAGTGACGCGCTGTGGGCGCTGCTGCCCAGACCCTGTCCCGGCCTTGCTCGCCTGCTGCCGGCGGCCCTGGCGCACGGCACTGGGCAGGCACAGCATCTGGTGCGCCACCTGCCGGCAGCGGACGCCGCACGGCTGCGCCTGGCCGCGCTGTGCCTGGCACGCACCCAGCGGCGCACCGGCGTGCGCCTGCCGCCCTCTGTCACGGGCCTGCTCCTGGGCCTGTCGTGTGGCTAGATTTTTGTTCCATGCACCTGCTCTTCATCCTGCCATGTTGCGATCAGCTGCTCTCTCCGCTCACTGTATGCGCACTCTCGCCTTTGTCTCCCCCCATACATTCTCGATGCTCGTGCCCAGGCATCACACATGTGTTCCACCACCACCTTGCAAAAGTGTAATATAGCCAGGCCGCCGCACAAGCAGCAGCAATGGGGGCAGCATTGCTGCACGGTGGACGGCGCATATGGCGGCGGCGAGCGGCGGCGCTGTGCATGAGAGCATCCTGTCGAGCTTGCCGCTGCCACACACATTCGCTCTATCCGCTCTGCGCACTCCCGGAGGGGCCCTGAGCAGCAGGAGCCCCCTGGGAGCGAGGAAACATTTGGCTCGGCCCGCCCACTGTGCCCGGCATGGCGCAGCCCCTCGTGATCACTCAGCTGGCGGATGGCCAGTATCAGGTGTGGTCTGGGAGCCGGCGTCACGGCCTCAAGGCTGCTGGTGAGGTCCCGGCGGCCAATCCCAGCCCTTGGCCGCGCTGTAATGGGTGTAGATTGAACGGCTCTCGAGCATGGGAGTTGAGATCGCAGCAATCGTCCTCCTCAACCTGCTTGGCCGCCGCCGGCGACCGCCGCTGACTGCTGCAGGTCACTGCGCGGCTTGGGGGTGCGGAGGAGGCTACTGTGGGGCCGCTGGCCTCTCAGGAGCAGGCAGACCTGGTCTGCGACCTGCTCACAAGTGAGCTGAAGGTGTCAGCTGCAGCAGCAGCCTGCCTGGTGGGATGGTCTGCCCCAGCTGCCTTTCGCATAGCCATGCAGCGCTGTTGCCTTTCTGCTCCCCGCCGCTGATGCCTGATGCGATGCCTGTAGTCCTTTCACGCCTGCTGTCACTGATGTGCAGTCAAGGCAGCGCTGGAGGATGAAGAGCCGCTGGCCGCCCTGCAGCTGCGCAGCCAGGCGGGGCCGCCCACGTGAGTGGTGCTGGGCTGCTGCCGGATGGGACGATTTGGTTAGTTGCAGCTGGTGGGTCTTCAGAAGTGCCATGCTACTCAGATGCCTATTGCACTGCACCCAGCAACAATACAGTCAAGCGCACCCTGCACCATCCTTCATTCCCTCACTCCCTCGATTGCATGCAGGAACGTGATGAGCCCACAGGCAGCCGAGCTGGTCGGCAGCACCAAGTGGGCAGGGCTGGTGGCGGAGCTGCAGGCGTGCGCTGAGGAGCTGCAACACGAGGACTGGCAAGATGAAGGTGAGCATTGTCCTGAGCTGGGACCAAGAGAGCTGTTGCTGCGACAAAGGCTGTTGCTGCGAAAAAGGATTTCGACACATACTGCTTGATTTGAGGCTGCCATTCATGTACCCACTGCACACCTCCCCTGCCTTTGACCTTGCCACAGCCTCGCCGGGATGCTCTGCGGCTGGCATGCTGCTGCTGGCCGCAGCAGCCCTGGGCAACGGCTGCACAGCACAGCTGCTGTTGCTGCTGCAGCCCGCCGCCGCTTCAGTCAAGGGCGGCATTCAGGAAGCTTCGCCTCTGCACCATGCAGCTGAGGGCGGGCACATTGCCAGCATGAGGGCCATCCTCTCAGCCATGCCGGGTGCGGTGCACCTCAAGTCGCACACAAACTGCTCGCCACTGCTCTACGCCGCCTCGACTGCGCAGCCCGCTGCAGTCCGGCTGCTGCTGGAGCTAGCGCCTGCGGCGGCTGTGCACGCCAGCAGCAGCACTGGAGCGCTGCCGCTGCACATGGCTGCAACTGCTGACCAGTTGGGAGCTGATGATGCGGCAGTAGAGGAAACGGTGCGGCTGCTGCTCGCGGCCGCACCCGACTCGGCTATGGCGGTGGACTTTCAGGGCGAGACAGCCCTGTATTGGGGCACAGCGGCTCGCTGCCAGGCAGCCGTGCGGCTGCTGCTGGCGGCGGCCCCTGCAGCTGCGACAGTGGCCAACGACAGCGGCTGTCTGCCTGTGCACATGGCCGCGGCAGAGGGCACGGCTGCAATGCTGCAGCTGCTGCTCGATGCAGCGCCTGCCAGCATCACAGCTCCTGCCAGCGGCCTGGAGGGGCAGCAGCCTATCCACCGCGCAGCATCGCGTGGCAACACAGCTGCAGTTGAAACGCTGCTTGCAGCTCGGCCATTTGTCTCATAGGTGGACAAAGATGGATGGACTGCAGCCCATTATGTCGCCAGGAGGGACAGCGCACTGCCAATCCTGCAGCTGCTGATTGCTGCCGCCCCGCAGGGCAGCTCCCAGGCTGCACAGGATGTGTACGGCTGGCGTCCCGTCCACCTTGCTGCAGCACACAACTGCCCCGCCACGCTCAGGTGCCTATTTGACAGCGCACCTGCGGCAGAGCAAGCGCTGGCTACGCTGCTCGATGGCCGCATGGCGCTCCACCTGGCAGCAGAATCTGGGGCAGTGGCAGCTGCGGAGCTCCTGCTGGCAGTTGCGCCAGAGGCCTGCCTGATGCGCAGCTCAGTCGGAGAGACGCCCCTCTCGGTGGCTGCCCATTATGGTCAGGAAGGCATGGCTGCGCTTTTGCTGGCCGCCGCACCCCAGGCGACGCTGGTTGCTGAAAGCAGTGGAGATCTGCCCATCCACACTGCCGCGTGGCTGGGCCATGCCGCAGTGGTGGCACAGCTGCTGGCAGCCTGTCCCGAGTCGGCAATGGCCTCTGGGGAGGACAACCTAACACCGCTTGCTGTCGCGTTGCGCCACTGCCAGGTGGCAGACAAGCGGGACGCAGTGGTTCGTGTGCTGCTGCCTGCAATGCCGGCCAACTTGGCTCTGGAAACCCTCAAACAGGAGGGCCTGGCTGGCCAGCGCCTGCTCCTGGATTTTGTCGCCGCTCGGCTGCCGCTGAGTGATGACCTTTGGGCGCGGCTGCCCAACCCCTGCCTCGGCCTTGGTCGCCTGCTGCCGGCGGCCCTGGCGCACGGCACTGGGCAGGCACGGCATCTGGTGCGCCACCTGCCGGCAGCTGATGTTGAGCTGCTGCGCCTGGCTGCGCTGTGCCTGGCGCGCGCCCAGCGGCGCACCCGCGTGCGCCTGCCGCCCTCTGTCACGGGCCTGATTCTATCGCTGTTTGATGTTTGAGCCTGCCATGATGCCCTTACCACTTGCCTTGAGCCTTGCCTTGCTGTAAAGCAGATGTGCTGCGGGTTGAGCACGACGGTGCACACTGTCCACCCGCCTCCGCTGCCCGTTGCCCAACGACGGTCTGGCTGTGCGGTGCTGGCCATCTTTCATTGCAGTCGGAGTTGCATCGACGGCCTGCGGCTAGGGGAGAACCGCCCCTACGTGCAAGTGCTGCGTGACCTGTGCAGGAGGGGCAGGTGGTCGCGCCGTCATCCTGCGCAGAAGCAGTCGGATCTTTGTCGCCGAACACTCAGCATCCAAAAAGAGGCAATCAGGCGGCAGAGAACTCGTTTGGCGGCCCGCCCACTTTGCTCGGGCGTCGAGCAGCAGCTCGCGGGCATCAGTGCTGCATTTCATCCTTGCAGAGGTGCGTTGCAAGTCCAATTGGGCCGTCTCCCGGCCGCCGCGTTCAAGGGCGGCTCTCCAAATAGAGATGCGCCGAGCTGAACGCGCTACAGCCCGCCGGGCGTGTTGCAAGTACATGTCACGCACCTCAGCTCTGTCCTCCGTCCGTGACCGGCCAATCGGCGATGCCATATCCGCCGCCGCTCCCGCCGCCACTCCTTGCCGGGAAGGCGGTGGTAGCGGCAGCATTGCTGCTGACCGCCGCGATCAGGCGTGGATCCTAGATTGCTGACGTCTGACGCTGCTGATGCTTACGGTTGCCACTGCCGTGCAGGTGTGGATACACATACGTTCCGAGCCCCGCAACCGTCAGCCATCGGCCCACCCGCAGTGGCCTTCCGCCATGGCGGCCCAGCGGCGGCGCCCCCGCCTGCTGGCCCTCACAGCCCTGGTAGTGCTGCTGTTGGCGCAGCAGGCAGCGTGTTCCACGCTGAACACCGACCAGGCAGGCAGCGACGCAGGCGGCAAGGAGGCGGATGGCGGCAAGAAGGGAGGCAAGGATGCCGCCGCGGCGCCCGCACCGCAGCCCGCCCGCAAGAAGCAGCCCAAGGCCGCGGCGGCGCCTGCCCCGGCACCAGCAGCCCAGGACAATAGCCCCTCTCCGTCCCCCTCTCCTGAGGCAGCCGCCAGCCCGCTGCCGGCGCAGGCCTACTGCGCGCCCGGCAGCGGCTGCGTGCTCTTCCGCCTGATCATGAAAGTGGAGGGGGCGCCCAACCCCATGAGCCAGCTGGACGCCTCGGTGAGCGCTGCCCAGCGTGCTGGGTACTTGGGAGGTGGATCAAGGCAGCGGGTTGCATGCTGGTGTGTGCCCTGCAAGTTTGGGCTTGCGGCTGCGGACGCTGCTGCGCACACCTGCCTGCTGCAGAAGGGGCACGTGACAGCGCCTGCTGCTTCCCCGTGCATTGACAGTGCACGCTGTCCTGCTCACCATGCCACACCTGTTCTGCCTCCCTGCTAACCACAGAACGTGCTGGCAGCAGTCAACAGCCTAGCGGCTCCTGTTGTATTTGAGTACCGGGCCCAGCAGCCGTCTGCCCCCGGGCAGCTGCCGGCTGTGGATGGAGCGACGGTCAAGGACCCACCTGTCACTAAGGCCGCTCGCGCTGCCGCAGCGGAGGGTACTGCCGGCACCGGCGCGGCAGCAACCAACGGCAGCGATGCGGCAGCCACAGATGCGGCGGCCACAGATGCGGCGGCAACAGATGCGGCAGCAGGAGAGGCAGCGGCAGCGGCAGCAGGCACGAGTGCAGCAGGGCAGACGGCGCAGCGCCGCCTGCTGAGCGCGCGGCGGCTGGGCCGAGATGCAGCCTTGGGCGCTCGTGCAGGCGTGAGCAGTGGCGGCCGCGGCCTGTTGCAGGAGGCAGAGACAGCCAACAGCTGCCCCAAGCCAAAGTATCAGTTTGAGGTGAAGACTGCAGCAGAGTGTGAAGGTGCGAGTAAGGGGCAGCTGTTGGATCCCCTGACTGGCTGTGCATACAGGAAGGCGGCTGGCGGGTCGATAAGTGCGCTTTGCCTGCTGATGCACTCAGCCGCAGCCTCAGCATTTCCCCCTCTGCATTGGCCAGTCTGGCTTGCTCACTGCTGCGTCTTCTTTCTCGCAACCTGTTTCCAGAGAAGTGCAACCTGAAGGTGGCTGGCAAGACTGCCACGGTGGCACCCACAACCACCACCTCCGCATCCGGCGGCCAGCTGTGCTGCGACTGCAAGTGAGGCTGCTGGCGCTGCTGCTTGCATGGTGTACACGCTGCGCGGCGGGCCGCAGCTGTTGGCTATGCAGAAGCAGGCACATGGCACAATTGAGCCCCAGCTCCTTTCAGATCTCTGATGCCTTCTCCCGCTGCCTGCCCCCAATTGACCGCATCTGCAGGTACAAGAAGGGGACGGTGCCTGCAGCCACCAATGCCACCGAAGCCACTGCTGCGGAGGAGCCTTCAGCCACGCAGCCTGCTGCAGCCAACGGCACAGGGTGGTGGCCCGCCAACGAAGTGACGCCGCCGCTCACAATTGGTGCGGCTCGTTGAGAGGCTGGGTGGCTGGGCTGACTGCCTTGTTCCGAGGGGACCAGCGTGCCGTGCCTCATGCGGGGTGTGAGCACCGATTAATCGCACATGGTGTACTTGCATACCGGGCCAGCGGGCACAGTGACCCGGCTGGTGGGCCAAATTTGCCAGCAAAGGTCGTACTCAACCACCTGAATTCGGCCTGCCCTTCCTGCAGACGGCGTTTTCTTGTTCATGGACGCCCAGGTGCTGAGCTACGGAGCCGACCCACTGGCCATCAAGCTGCTGGAGGCCTCCAACACGGGGCAGCTGTGCTCCACAATCAACGAGTACGGCGGTGAGTTTGCGGCAAACCAATACTTAAAATGTGCCGCTGCTGCATGTCGCCTGGGCCCCGCAATGCTGGCCAAGTTTGCACTTGTTGCTACTCCTGCGAAGCGTCTGCCATGCTGCGGCATGCCTTCTTCACCCGGGGACGCAGTTTGCCTCATCAACCTATCCCCTGCCCAACCCACTTCCCCCTGCCGCAGTCAACTGCGACGGCACCGCCATCATGTTCCAGGGCACCGGCGACCAGATCGTGTTTGTGCGCAACACGCAGACCACGCCCCCATCCAGCGGCAGCAGCAGCGGCGGCCTGACCACGGCGGCCATCGTGGGCATCGTGGTCGGCGGCGTGGTGGCACTCTGTGCCGTGGCAGTGCGTGAGTTTGAAGGGGGACGGGTTGGTTTTGTGGGGTGCAGGTTTTGTTCGCAAATGTCTGCGGCTGCAAGCTAGGCCGCTCTGCTGTGAGTCTGAGTCTCTGAAGGCATCCCTGCCTGTGGCTGTGTCCCTTCGGCATGTGCGCCCACCCCCTCCACCCCATGCTGCCCATGCACCAGCTGATCCAGTCGACCTGCTGCCTATGACTGTCGCTGACCACCGTTTGCCTTCCCACTCTGCCCCACCCCACCCCACAGTTGTGCACATGGTTGCGTCCTGCCGGCGCGAACGCATCATCGAGCGTGCCACCCGGCAGCGCATTGAGAAGCGGACGGCCAGCCGCAAGGCCGCTTCGGACGCGGCGGCAGCAGCAGCGGCGGAGAACTCGCGCTGGAGGCAGACGTATAGTGACCGCATGGCGGTGAGGCTCTCTGAGGCAGGGGCGGGCTGGGAGGGGGGGGAGAGGGGGGAGCGGCAAGAGTCGGGGCAAGACTGGACCGCCGTATTGTGCTGGCGTGTGCATTGCAGTGGCTTCCCAGCTCAAGAGAGAACGAGGCATGACTGCAGAGTGCCTTGGTGCAGCGTAGCAGCTCTCCTGCTGGTGGCCTCACTCTTCCCTGCACAACCGCTTACTCTCACCCTGCCGCAGGAGAGCATGCGGCGCGCGGACGAGGCGCTAGGCAGGCAGGCGGGCCAGGCGCACGGCCCCTCGTTTGTGGAGGCGCAGGAGCGCGAGTTTGCGCGGCAGGCCAGCGTGCAGCTGTCCAGCAAGAAGAGCTGTAAGTTGGGGAATGGGCGGGGAGGGGCTGAGAGGGCAAGGGCGGGTGTCCAAGCTGTGCTGCATATACCTTGTGGGGTGGCTGAGTGCATCTGAGCAAGCCGCAGTCACGTGCATGGCTTCAATTCACAGCGCCCCGCCTCGCCAGAGCAGTGCTTCGCATTGCCCCACCTCACCCCGCCTGCCCCTGCTTCACTGCCCGCAGTCGGCCGCTCATCCTCCATCAAGGGTTCACCCAAGTCTGATGACCTGGAGCAGAGCATCGATGGAAGGTGAGCAGCAGGGTGGTGGCACGTGCAGCAGAAGCAGGCAGGGCTTGGGCGCGAGCTGGGCCGCCCAAGAGCGGCGGCATGCATGGTACCGCGGAGGCAGCCGAAGCAACCCCCAGCGGGGACACCTGGGATTTGGCCACCAGCTTTCCAAGGCTCAGCAGCCGCCCGCCCATTCCTCTCCTGCCGGCCCACCCTTCCCCTGTTTCCCCCTGTTCATGTGTGCAGCCTCATGGCGGGCAGCGAGCTGAGCAGCCCGCAGCCCAGCGTTACCTCCTCAGCCAAGGGCGGCCGCTCCCTCAAAAACCTGTTTGGCAAAAAGTGAGCGAGGCGAGAGAGCGTGGCCGCAGCTGCCATCAACAGCCAGATGCCGCGGCGCGGCTGCAGATTAGCCAGCCAGCCAGCCAGGCCAGCCAAGGCCAGCCAGCATTAGCCTGTGCTGGCGGCTGATGAAACACAAGCTGGTCGCCCCGGTTTGATTCACGGCCCGATTTTGCCGGCCGGGGCGGCCCCCCACACAACGTTTTCATTTTGTCTCTCCGCTCGCTGTTGATGCTTTGGGGTGGGCTGCAGCGCCCGCAGCCCCTTGCTCCAGCCCAAACGCTCAAGCACGCTTTCCATTCACTGTACAATGTTTGCACAAGGTTTGATTCCCGGCCTGCCCTCTTCATTGCCCATGGCCATTCATATGATACCTCGCTGCCAAGCTCCCTGCCCCTATACCACACTCGATGCCCTCCAGTGCAGCCCTACTCGTTTGCTGGATGCCCCAGGCATGGCTGTGTACTTGTAATGCCAAACCTGCGCTAGGCGTGGCTGTCGGGGCGGCGGCGGCAGGCCGTGTATGATGCCACCTGAGATTCCCTAGGCCGGCGCCAGTCTAGGCCCCTTATTGCGCTGAGGCGCCCAATCTCCGATTGAGCACCTGCAATTTTGCCGGCACCTGTGCAAGCACCGTCCACCTCCTGGCTCCCTCCTACGCCTGGCAAGCGCATTTAGACTCTCTCACACCGCGCATTGTGGGACGTTGGCATCAGCGTCGCCCTCAATGAGCGGGGACGGTCCTGCAAGCGCAGGCGACCCGGCTGCCCGCCCAGAGGAGCACGACGTGGAGGCGGGCGCGCCAGCAGCCGCTTCGGGCGACCATGACGTGCACACTGAGCCGGCCGAGGCGCGGCAGGAGACGGGCCTGCACCACCGCCACCCCCACGCCGCCGCCGGCGCCGCCGCCACCAACGGCCTTGCGCCCAGCGATAGCCAGGCCGGGCTGGTGGCTTCCAAGAACGCCAGCAGCAGCAGGGGCGACCTGACAGGCAGCAGCAGCGAGAAGGCAGGCAGCGACACAGCCACGTGAGTGCAGGGCGGGTGGTAGCGCCTGGGCAGCATGGCCCGCTGCCACACATTGCTCAGCTGCCGCAGTCGGGTGCAGCTGCGCCTCTCTGGTATACCAGCAGAGCCACACTAGCCTGCAGCTTGCATACTATTGCATACCACAGTCTCAACAGAGCAGGTGCTGCACTGCATACTGCCCGCCCTTGCAGTGAGGAGGCAGTGGTACAGCCGGCCACATACCGCGAAATCGCGTGGCACTTTGGCATCCTGGGATGGACGGCGGTAAGCAGCTGGCGGCCACCTCGGATGCTGCGTGTGGTGAATTTTGCAAGGCAGCAGCCGCTGGTTGTGTGGCACCTCAGTTTCTTGAATGCACGGACATGAACACGTGCGTACGAGCTTTTGTGCTGCAGCCCCTTGCTCCCTGCTCTCCCACCCTCCCACCCACCCACCTGCCCCCGCGCAGTTTGGCGGCCCCGCGGCGCACATCGCCATGTTCCAGAAGCTGTTTGTGGACAAGCTGCGGTGGTGCACCTACTGGGTGTTCACCGAGCTGCTCATGCTGGGGCAGTGCATGCCAGGTGGGCAGGGGGTGAGGTGGGTGAGATGGGCAATGGCATGCGGCTTGCCCAAGCAGTATGTTTCCAATGGGCTGCCCATGCTGAGGCAGGGCATGCCAGGTGGCAGTGAGGCATGCTTCTTGGTGCACCCGACTACTCCCGATTCTTGCCACAGACCCTGTCCACCTTCCCTGTTCCCCCACGCAGGCCCCACGTCCACTCAGATGGGCTTTGCAATTGGTGTGCTCAAGAAGGGCCTTTCAGGCGGCCTGCTGTCGGGAGCCCTGTTCCAGGTGCGCTGATTTGCAGAACAACATTGCGCTGCGGTTTGAAAGGTGGTTTGCTTTGTCTGCCAATGCGCGGAATGCCCTGAGTAGCTGAGCCGCGGTTGCCCCTGTCGGTGCGGTGCATGTGCTCACCTGGCTGCGCTGGGCAAACGGAGCAGCAGGCGTTGCGGTTCACGCCCTCTCCTGCTGAACCTTGCCAAACAGGGTGCTGCTGGCCGCCCCGCACTGCTGCACTGCACCTGCATCTGCAAACCACCAATCCACCTACCGCCCTTGCACCCTGCCTCCATCCTGCCACAGGGCCCCGGTCTGGTGATGCTGGCCATCCTGGGCTGGGTGGCCTCCAAAGTGCTGAACGAGAGCACCCCCGGCTGGCTGAGCGGACTAGTAGATGGCCTGGCAGCGGCGGGTGTGGCGCTCGTGGCTTCGGCCGCCCTGCAACTAGTACGCAATATCTGCAAGGGCCGGCTGCTGCAGGTGCGGCTGTGTGGGCGGGGCGGCTGCTCACTGCCTGGCATAGCACGGCTTGCATGCACTGGTTGCAGCTGCATCGTGGAGCAGCTGGATGTGCAGCTGTCCTGACCTTTGGCTCGGTGCCGTTCACCGCTGCTGCGGCTGCTGCTTCCCAAAATTCTACTCTGCCGCCCTCCCCTGCCCAGGTGCTGTGCACGCTGGCGGCGGTTGTGGCCTACTACTGGCCCAAGCCCTGGACCTTCCCCGCTCTCATCATCCTTGGCGGCCTGATCACTCTGATTGCCAAGCGAAAAGACACGATCCAGGTGGGCGGAAGTTACAGGGCAGAAGAGCGGGTGGGGCAGAAGGGTGGGTGGGCTGGCTCGCATGCCAATATTTGCCTGCTGTAGCCTACCATCTGTGGCAGCAACCGTACTCCGCGCAGCTGCCTGCAAGGGTGCGCACGGCCAGCACCGCCACCGGCTGGTGTGCACACTGCAGCGCAGACCTGACCTGCCCATGGTTGTCCTGCCTTGTATTTCACGCTGGCACTGGCCTTCTTTTCCCATCCATCCCCAGGTGGCCGACATCAACGCCGGCGTGGAGAAGCTTGGGTTCAACAAGATTGGTGGCGCCATCCTGCTGGTGTCGTGGGTCGTCATCCTGGTCGTGTGCATCGTGCTGGTGAGGCGGGGCTTCTGGTTAACGTTACTGTTGGCTCCTGTCTGCACCCTTTTGACTGAGTAATCATCCCGGTCATCTGCATCGTGCTGGTGAGCGAGAACAATGCTGCCACCCATGCACCGCTCTTTGCGGTTGCAGGTTGGGCAGTCTTGTATGCTTGGTGGCAGTTGGAGCCCCCCGGCTGCCGCACTGATTGCGCTGACTTTGATTCCAACCTCGCCGTCGTCTCAAACTGTGCTCCCCTTCTCCCACTCTTGCTCGTGTGCGCAGGCCAACGAGATCTCCTATGAGGACGCCAAGGAGCTGCACTGGTTTGCGGTGTTCTACCGCACAGGCTCCGTCATCTTTGGAGGCGGCCAGGTGAGGCTCCATTAGCGTTTTGGGCACCCCAGCTGCTGCTGCTGCTGCCGCGGCTGCTGCTGGGCGCTTTTGCTGCTAGTAGTTGTTGTTGTGGGCTGCCCCTGGATGCCCTTTGTTGCTGCGCACCTCCGCGCATGCCCCTCACCTTCGGTTTCATCCATGCAACCATGCATCGCAGGTGGTGCTGCCTATGCTGTACAACGACGTAGTGGACCGCACCTGCACCCTCGACAGCAACAACAAGGAGGTGCGGGGGCTGCTGGGGCTGCCACTTTGATGTTCAGCACAACTGGTCGGCAGTGTCAGAAACAAACTGAGCGTGGCCCTGCATGGCAGTCTTCTGCCGCTTTACTGCCCAGGCCAACAGGTTGCTGGTGTCGCACACAGCACACTCGGCCGAGCAGGCGTCCCAGGCGCCCATCCATGCCTACCTTCTGCTGTGCCGCAGGTCTGCACCGACTCCCCCAACTCCTGGATGACCACGGGCCAGTTCTATGCTGGCCTGGCGCTGGCCCAGGCCATGCCCGGCCCGCTCTTCAACTTCGCCGCCTACCTGGGCGCGGTGATCGCGCAGAACGCGGGCGTGAACGCCATCATTGGTGAGGGGAGCTGATCTCTGGAGTGATCAGGGTTGATCTGCAATGACATGAATGATAACATGAATATCGTCTGATGATCTCACTTTGTTCACTGCGTCGCGCTGTGCCCGCGCAGGCGTGATCCTCTGCTGGGTGGGCCTCTTTGCCCCCGGCATCATCCTCATCTTCGGCATCCTGCCCTTCTGGGGCGCCTTCAGGTGCGGCTGTGGTGGCTGCCGCTGCCAGGGCTTTGCAAAGTGATGCCCCATGCGCGCCTGTGCGGTGACGCGGGGTGCGCATCATGCACGCTGCGCTGCCCCACTTGCAGACACAGCCTCAATGCTGAAGCACCATTCGGGCCACACGCACACTCAACTCACTCGCACCAAACCCCACCCCTCCACACCCCGCAGGCAGTGGCAGCTGTACCGCCGCGCGCTGCCCGGCCTCAACGCTGCGGCTGTGGGCCTCATTGTGGCCTCCGTCTTCCAGCTCACTTTTTCAGCCTGGTCCACTAGCGACTTCCCCACCACTTCCATCTGCATCGGAATGCTGGTCTATGGAGCCACCGAGGTGCTGTCGGTGCCGGCGCCCTTCGCAGTCATTGGCGGCGGTGTGGTGGGCATCATTGCCTGGGCAGCCAACATGGTGTGAAGCGCATTCAGCACTGCTGCGCTCCCTGCTCCCACGCCGCAACAGCGCTTCCTGCACTGTGCAACACCCTGCCTTCTTCCCACCCTGCCATCACCTCGTGCATTGGGACGCATCACATTGTTAGCGTGCTCAGCATCAGCGGCTGGCCAGCTGATTGATTGCTTGCTGCCCAGTGCTGCCCACATGCACTCCCTCTTCCCTGCGTTGCACAAACCCAAACCCTGGATTCTGAAGCCGTACTGCTTTTCGTGCCACACCGCCCCTTCCTCCCACTCCTGGCCCATACATCCACACACTTTGACTACCCCTTTCATTTCCAGCGTCGTCTACCTCTGCTGCCGCTCGCTGCTCTCTGCCCGCTCTGCTCCCAGCCCGCCTGCCGTGAGGCACCACATTGAGGTGCTTATGCCCAAATAATAAGGTGACGGCCGTCTGTAAGTCACACTGAGCCATTTCGGAGAATGAACTACTGTGGCATGGGCTTGCGGAGTAGAAGGCAGTGGAGTGGGGTACAGGTGCAGCTGGCAAGGTAACGTGCAAACATGTGGAAACTGGACCTTGCCGGGAATAAGCTGCAGATTGAGGGCAGTAAGACAGGTGAGCAGCGCAAAATCAGCTGCGCTGTTGACTCAAGTCGTAGGACAACACACTGCAATGGCCAGCGCTCAGTACAGCCAGCGCTCAGTACAGCCAGGGGTAGTTGTAGGTCAGCAGGGCGCACACCGAGGGCAGCGCAAAGTTGAGCCAGAAGGCCAGCGGTTGGGCCGCCTGCTGCGCCTGCAGCTGCCTGCGCGTCCGCGGCGCCACCCACGCCAGCCGCGCGGCAAGCTCCTGCCTATGTATGGCCGCACCCAGCAGCGCCAGGCAGCTCAGCACGCTCGCAGTGTGTGCCGCCGCACAGGTGGTGCCGGTCAGGCCGCAGGCGCGGTAGAGCGCTGGGTTGGCGCACATGCGGGGCGTGCGATGCAGGTAGAACAGGGACAGCGCCGCCAGCTGAGGGAATGCCCACCTGCGGTGGGTCGGGGCGGCGAGCACAGGTTGAATTGCAATGCCGGGCAGATAAGCGGGGGAGGCTGTTGGGCAGCGGTGCCGCTGCAGCTGCGTCGCACCGCAGCTGTGCACTGCAGGGCACCTTAACTGCTCACCTGAAGGGCAGAAGGAAGAGGCGCGTGCCGACCATCCACGCAATGCCGTTTGTGAACTGAGTGCGGGCCAGAGAGCGCAGGCAGGTCCCCGCGGTGGGAGGGCAGTCTGGAGCGTCCCACATCCGCCCCGCTGTAAACTCGTGCAGCAGGGCCTGTCCAGAGTTGACGGCAACACAGGCGGCCACGTGCAAGTACGGCCTGCAAGCAGGGAGGAGGGGATGGGCAGGACTTTGTCTAGGGTCCAGTCTAGTCTATTTACTCGTCACCAACCCCTTGGGGCCCCGCCGAAGCGGTCAGCTCGTACCAGCGGCAGGGCAGGGCTGGGACAAGTGAGCAAGCGCCTGTGGGCATCCCTTCTCCGATGCCCGCTACACTCGGCACTGCGCACCTGTTGGCCCGCCAGGCCACCAGGCAAATGCTGCTGGCAGCGCCTGCGGACGCCAGCAGCGCTCTGAGGCGGTCGCCGGCGGTTGCCAGCCGCAGCGCGATGATGGCCCAAGCTATCAGGCGCGCAATCTCTGACAGCAGCGCCGTGTGGCGGTTGCAAGCTGCCATGTGTGCTCGAAATGCGCGCTCCACCGCTGGCTCAGCAAACGCCAAGTCCATTTGCATCGTGGCGGCGGCGGCGGACTCAGAGGGGGCGGCGGTACTTCTCATGTGTTCCATGCTCAGGGCGGCGCGCTGCTTGCCGGCCGCACGCCTTTCACTGGCCTACTTGCGGCGGTCTGGTTCGGTCCAGCGCCCGCACGTCTCGCAAGGAGGAGGAGCTCACACACCAGAAGAGCGACCGCCGCAGCGCGGAGGTTTCAAGAGCCGGCAGCTGGTGCTTGAGACTTAGCACAGCGTATGGTTGCCATGGGGCAAGCAGGAGGGCAGGGTTAGCACGCATGCCACGCGCCAGGCTGTCCAGTGCACCTGGCTTAAAAAAGCGCGCTGAAGTCCTTGAGCAGCCGGTTGCATGCCTCAACTGGGCCGTGGGAATAGGAGTCCAAACACTCCAATGGTGACACTGGGAAAAAACTGCATTGGAGTTTGGCAAACCCGCCTACCACACCTCCGCATCCAAGGTGATGTTGCTGCTGCCCAACTCTGACCGCTGTTTGCGACTCACACTGGCTGGCAGCTGGTTAGGGAAGAATGGGCATGAATGAACAATGGGGCACAGAGAGATACAGGGCAGTGGAGCGACGGGGTTGTACAGAGCGCAGTGCTGGTAGGGGCTGGAAAAACTGTGGGCACATGAAACGGTGCTGCTGTAGCTGGGTGGCTAGAGGCGACTGAGCATCAGCTGCAGCGAAACAATCATATGGCACAGGGAGCAGCTACAGGCGAGAGATGCAAGACAGCTCAGCTAGCTAGGTCATGGCTAAGCAACACGTGCTTGAAATGCACACCTGGCTGCTGCTTGGCGGCCAGCTGCCCCATTGCTCGCATTATCAGCACCGCCGCTGCGCCGCTGCTGGTGCGTCCATGCCGCGCGCCTGCTGCACAGCTGCTGTGCTCCAGCTCACTCCCACGGCGGGCGGCTGTAGCCCAGTGGCCCACCTCGCGAAGTGGGCAGCAGCGGCGGCGTCCAGCGCCGGATGCCCAGCCCTGCGATCGCCTCCAGCAGTGCCGCGTGCTCCGTCTCTTCAAACAGCTGCAGCACGCGCAGATTTAGCTTGCCCAGCTCGATCACGCGCTGCATGGGTGGGAGAGGAGGCAGTGTTTGGGCCGGTGGGCTAGTTGCAGAGCTTATGCTGGCACGCTGGCCATGTCACCGCCGCCCCTTCAGGCCAGGCAAGCACACCACGGCGCCCGCTGCCATGCCCCTGTATGAGCCCCTGCTGCGCACCTGGAACAGGCAGCAGCAGAGCTCCTCAGGCAGCAGCTGCCCCTGGGGGCCCACCAGGCTGCGCTGACTCTGGATGCTGCACGCCAGCGCCTCCAGGCTAATTGCCGCAAGGGTTGGCGCTCCCGTGGGCTCACGGGCCGCCCGGGGCGATGCCGCTGCTGGCTTGGGCGCGCCGGGCTCACCGCCCGGCGGCATCAACCGAGCACAGCGGGCCTGCGCGGGGGTGCAAGGACGGCCACGGTCAGCAGCAGGCAGCAGTGGCGGCGGCAGCGGCGGCGGCGGCGGCAGTGCCGGCAGCTCACCGCGAGTGTCGGCGCTGCAAACGCTGCTCGCTCCTGTCTGCGTTGAGCTTCAAGCGGGCGCAGCCCAGCCAGCCGGCCCTTCCAGCACTTTTTTTCAGCAGCGCTGCCGCGCTCGTTGGCTTTGTATCACCTTTGCAAGTCAATCGAGAAGCTGTGCGCGCGACGCATACGTGCACATGGGCCGCAGCAGGCAGCAGGATCCGCCATCGCCTGAAAGGCGACGCACAGAGGGCAGAACTGGCAAACCCGACTGTGGCAGTATCGACCGCTCTGCAAGCAGCCGCAGCGCACGTGTGCGCCGACAGGCCACTTGAAAACCCGCCCGATGCTCAAGCTCCTGGTTGTGGGCCTCCTGGCCCTCTCCTGCGCCTGGGCGGCGCCCGCCCCGGCGCTCACGGCCGAGCAGGTGAGCGATGGCGGGCTCTGGGCTCATGGGCGGGAGTGGGGGTGGCGGTGGCAACCCTTGCGGAGGGAATTTCGCCTGCTGTCGCTAGTGCTTCCTACTCAGCGCTGCGCCCTGAATCCCTCCGCCAACTAGGCTGATGCGCTGGCGGGAGTGTGGGTGCTCGAGAGTGGCGACCGCCTGTATGGTGCGCAACCACGAGCGCTGCTCACTGCTCGCTGCGCTTGGAATCCCGCATCTTCCGGGCGGCAGCACCGCATCTGCACCCAACTACACTGTTCGCCCATGCTTGACTGTCTGCCTGCAGGCGTGGACTTTGACAAGCTGCTCCTGGACGCCGCCGCCAATGGTGAGCACCCCAGGGCGCCCAGGTGTCGCGCGCTCTGTGCCTTTGTGCCAGTCGGTGCCCGGGGCCGGCCAGCAGGGAGGGACAGGCAGCGAACCAGTCGATCACTGCCTGCATGTTGTCGACAGGCTGGCGACACTTCTTGTAAACCTTTGACTTGATCTTGCTGCCTTGCCTGCAGGCACCATTGACGCCAAGGCTCTGTTGGATCAGGCGCTGGATGCCCAGCCCGGCCCCAGTGAGCCAAGCTGACTGTTGCCCGAACTGCCTGCTGGGCGGCAGTCCATCTGTTTGCCCACCTGTGCCAGCGGGTTGCCTTAGTGGACTGTCTCTTTTGTGCATGACAGGCGCCTCCTGCTTGCGCCCCCCCTGCGTGCTCTGCAGGGATCAAGATGGTGATCCCTGCCGTGGATGAGCAGTCGGGTGCGTGCACTGCTGCATTGCGGCCCTTCCCGGCGTAACAATGGCAGCGCAGCAGCCCTGTGCGCGGCGGCAGCGCAGGCTGCGTTGCTGCGCAAAGACTCGGCTGCCCACGCACGCCTCTCCCACCGTCGCTTGTTACTGAAGCGCACTCGACTCGCCCAACCCGTCCCTTGTGCAGGCGCATTTGTGGCCTACCGCATGCCCCTAAAGGAGGACCCTCACATCCCCTCGCTCGTGCGCATCGTGGGCATTGCGTCCGCGGACGGCACCGGTCCCGACGCCACCATTGTGTGGAAGGCAAGCTGGGCCCGTGCTCCCCGCATGAGCAGTGGGGCTCGTGTGGAGGTACAGCCGGGGGTCGGCAGCTGTGCTTGCATGTGGCTCATTTTTCCAGCTGCCGCCGGTCCACACTCAGCCCATCTGCAAGCCAGCACACTCCTTGCTCGACTCCAAGGCGAAAAGGTACCCTTTTCGCTTGCCAACACGCCCGCACCACTGCTTGTGTTTTGGCTGCAGGGCATTGAGAGCGACGAGGCGGGCAGCGACGAGGCGGTTGTCAAGGGCGACACCATGCAATTCCTGCACTTCGGTGCGCTGTGTTAGGGACAGCAATCAAGGGCGCAACTCTCGCACCCCTGCTTGGCGTCAGCACCCAGCCCCAGCATGCACACCGTGCCGCAGTTGTCCGCTGGGCTCAGTCCCCTGCCAACCTGCCGGGCTGGTTCCAGTGTGCCCTCCCGCTGGCCTTCAATACGAGCATCGCTCCATGCCCTCCCTCGACCTTTCTCCAGATCCTCAGGACGTGTTCAATGGCTCCGAAGTCGTCAACCCCTCTGGTGGGCAGCCCCTTGCCGGCATGCCATGTTGCACAGCACAGCGCCAGCGGCCCGCCTGACCACAACAATGCACACAACTCCCAAGGCGTGCAGCGGCCTGCAGCGGCTGCTTGCATTTTGCCGTCGGTCACACCATGTGCAAAGCACGCCCGGTTGGCTCACACACACATTTCCCTTGCTACCCCGCCCCACCCCTCAGGCCTGATGACCCGCGTGCTCAAGAAGGATGCCAAGGGCGATGTGGAGGCCGAGCTCAAGGCCATTGCCGCCATGCTGCCCCTGGTGCGCATCTATGGGTGCTTGAGCTGCAGGGCTGCAAGAGAGGGAGGCGTGCTTACAGCATGCTGCGGTCGCATGGAGCTGTGCTGAGCAGGGTTGCACGGCCAGCGCGTGACGCGCAGTGTCAACCACGCAGCCCTGCTGCAGCATGGCAAGAACCGCCCATCAGTTGCAGAGTAGACACGCACCCTCACCAGCGCTCCCTCCAACCCGTCTAATCAACTCCATCAAGAGCCTCGCAGGCGGCTCTCGATGACTCTGGCGGCAACATGGCTGAGAATGCCGGAGCGCCCCAGGGCACCGCTGTGGCCGCCACATCCGCTGGCGCCGCCTCCGCCCCGCACTGGCTGCTAGCTCTGTTGGCCGGCGCTGCCCTGGCGGCGGCTCAGCTGGTGTGAGCGGCACCACAGGACGCGGCTTGAAGGAATGCAGTGAAAAAGAGCGGCCGAGGGGGCAGCATGGTGCAATGGCACGACCAGCCGTGCCTCTGTGACCTGCATAACCTGCCACGCCTTTGAGCATGCACGCATGAACCATTGGAGAGCTTCGAAAGCATGAACCATCACGTGATTCCCCTGCACTGGCTGCAGCAGCCATTGTTTTTGCCGATTTTTTCACCGCGCCCACCAGCATCAAAAGCAACGCATCTGTGCTGCCACCGCTCACACATGCACATCTGGCATCCTGCATTCACTGCACTTTTTTCCCATGGGGATTTATGGGTAACTATTGTGCCTGCATCTGCAGGTTGCTGTCTTGTCATTGAACACGCTAAACTTTGCAAAACTTCACTGGATACAAGGACAGTCATAGGTGCTTTCACACAGCAGGCGACAGTCACTATCGCAGTCACAAGGGAAGCTCATTCGGTCGGGTATAGTATCACGGCCACACCCCTGCGCCCAGTCACCATGCCTGGGGCGGGTATGGTTTGTCTTCTGGGCTCTGGGCTGCTCCAGATATGGGGCTGCTGCCGCTGCGCTGAGCCTCTTCAAAAACCTCGTAGCGGCCCTGCCGCGCTCGCCGCCGCCGCACGTGCAGCACGGTGCCTGTGTGGGGAGGAGGGTTGTAGAGGGTTCTGGTGAGCTGAGCCGACCTCGCAGCCCGATGGGCCACTGTAGAGCAGCTGCCCGTAAGCTGTGCCCATTCAGGGTGGCATCCAGCCAACTGCAGGACACTGGTCTCAGCAAGCTTGCCGGCCCACCACCTCTGTTTGCATGCCAGCCGCCCGGCAGCCCAGCATGCCATATGGCAGTGCATCTTGGTAGCTGTAGGCTGTTTAGCAACACAGCCACACACCTGCCACGGCGGCCACCAGCGCCACGCAGCAGACGCACAGCGCCGCAATCGCGCCCGCACTCAGCGACGACTTGCTGCCGCCCTCGCTGCCGCTGCTTTGCGCAGCGGCGCTGCTGCTGTCGCTGCCGCCTGAGCTGCCCTGGCTGGCGCTGGGGAGCATGGAGGTGTTGAGGCTGACTGGCCCGCTGCCGGCAAACAGAACGTCAGCTGCCTTGGTCTGCAGCCCCGCCTCACGAAGCGCCCGCGCCAGCTGGCCGCTCTCGCTGGCATGCACCAGCGTGGCAGCTGCCATGGCTGCCCGCACACGGGGAAGCTCTGTGTCCACTGCAGCATGGCAGGGGGAGGCAGGTATGAAGCAGTTGTTGGAGCAGGCCAGCGTGTGCACTGCGCCTAAGAGAGGGGGGCAAGGGTTGCAAGGCGGGACCTGTCTCAGGCGCTTTCAAGCGCCCATAACGCAGCGACGCAGGCTAGTGCAGCCATGTGACTCACCAAACAGCAGCACTCCCTGGGCGTCCTCGGGCGGCACCTGCAGCGGGTCGCTCTCCACCCACCACTGCTCGCCCTCCTCCTGGGGCGGCAGCTGGGGCGGGAGCGAGGGGGACGCGGGCTGCGAGGGGGGACCATGGAAGGGTGTTGACGCTGTGTTGGTGTAGCCAATGCTTGACACAGTGGGACGGAGCAGCGGGTGGTGCAGCACATCAGCCGTCGTGAACGGCTGCACCGATGTGTACACCTCTCGAGCACCAGTTGCATGAGAGAGGCCCCACCTGCTGCGCGCGGTACGTCCAGCTGGCGCCCTTGGTCAGCGCGCCCAGCGTGCCCAGCACAGTGGCGAGTTGGGCATCCGACATGGGCGACCAGACCTCGCGCAGCAGCAGCACGGCCTTGGCCTGCAGGGCGCACCGGCGTGTGGGAGTGTGAAGACTGCTGCGCGGGCGCAGTGCTCGTTTGCAGGTTGCAAACTGAGGTCCTGTGTGTCATGCGATGGCAACAACACTCACGGCCGGGCACTTGGTCACATTAAAGCACGCACGGCTTACCAGCACGTCATTGTCGGGGGTGGCAGCGGGCGCAGGGGCAGGAGCGGCGGCTATCGCCGGCGCGTCCACAATCGGGCCAGCTGCCGGGCGGTCCTCTTGCGTCCAAAAGTCGTCGCTCGCATGGGGAGCTGCAGCTGCTGGGCTGGGTGCGGGGGCTGCCGAGGGAGCGGCGGCTGCCAGGGCGGCGAGGGCCGCAAAGAGCAGCAGGGTACAGGGTGCCGCCACCGCCCGGCGGCGGCAGGGCGGTGCTCTCAGCATGCCGCGCGATGGACTCCTCGGCACCTTCCTGACTTTCGCTGATGAAAAATGGGAGCGGTGCCCGACGCGGAGCGGGCAGGGGAGCAAACGGAGCTGGGCCGGTGTTTAGAGGTGCTTGAACAGAGCGGATACCCTAGTTTGCGGCGGCGATTGCTTGCGTGAGTTACCGAAAGACGCGCAGGACGGCGCTAAAGGAGATGGCCAGGCTGAGTGGTGCCCGCCCTGCATGAGCGGCGGCCTTGGAGGCGATCTCGCGACCTTGATCGCTCCCTAATGGCGCCTCCTAGCCATGCGAGTTACGCGACGGGTGCCCGCCTCGACCCACACGACCAGACCGCCGTTGGGCCCGCACCTCCTCCAACCTCTGCCACACTCGGCCAATGTATTCACAGGCGGGTAGTGCACACAGTGCATCTCGGCACCATGGGGGACATGCACTGAAGAAAGGAATGAATCGGGGAAGGCTGAGCCCGCCATGCAGGCAGGGAGAGCAGGGCAGACGTGGCTTGCAAGGGCAGAGTGCAGGCGGGAGAGAGTTTGCAAGTCTCATGGCATGGCAACCAATCTGGACAAGAGCACAGCGCGCAGCGACAAACACATGAAAGCGTGCGGAACAGAGAGCTTGTGAATGTAAGAATCAGGGATCAGGGTTTTGGGGGCCTCACATACCCGCCGCCCACGCGCCGCATATTGGGCTTGTCCGACAGCCGGGTGCGCAGCGTCCGCTCCTGCGCCACCCCAACCGCAGCACCGTTTCCGGCGGCATCGCCTGCGACACCCGCGCTTGCTGGGAGGTCGGCGTCAGCTGCGCCGGCAGTGTCAGCCGCATCACCGCCGGCATCGCTGGCGGCGGAAGCATCGCTAATTTCATCTGCATGCTCCACTGGCGGCGAGGGCGGTGGGCTGCCGGTGCCGCCCTGTGCGCGCCACTCCTCAAACCGCCGCTGCGACTCGGCCTTGCTGACCTCGGCGGCAGCCGCCGCCTGCGCTGCCTCCTCCTGCCGCCGCCGCCGCCACCGCACAAACAGCCACGCAGCGGCTGCAGGGGAGAGGGGGTGGAGCGGAGGGCAGAGTGAGAAAGAGGTACTGGAGCAGTGAGCCTCACACCTGGCCATGCATTTACGAGGAAGCAAGCCAATAGGACCAGCAATTCCCACACCAGACGCCATGGCACAACAACGCAAGCAGGCGTACCTGCCGCAGCAGCGAGTGCGGCTGCCACACCCACGGCAATGCCGGCAATCTTGCCAGCGTTGCTGGAGCCGCTGCCGGCAGCAGCCGTGGCATTGCCAGCCGGGATGACTGGAGGCACAAAGTAGGGCGTGCCGATATCTGCATACCATACTGTGGCGTTGGTTGTCGCGATGCCTACACAAGCGGGAGGCGAGGCAAGGAAGTTTGAGAGCGTGGGAGTAGCGTGGCATGCAGCCCATGCAACACTGCTCAGCAGCAAGCTGTGGGGCGTGGGCTGGCCACCAGCCCACATCCCGCTGTGCAAACCCACGAGTGCCAGCAAGCAGCAGCCGTGCTCACCTTGCGCGTTCAGCCGCTCTTTCAGGTAGCCATTGGCTGACGCGCCATAGAGCGAGGCCTTGAGGGCGGCCACTTGGGCCATGAGCACTGGTGCATCGGCTGCATGGTGCGGGCGGTGACAAGGTTTGTGTACTTGTGTACTTGTGTCGCACATGGGATAAGGCGAGTTTGTTTGCTCATGTTGCACATGATGCATGCAGCTGTTTGCATTGGAGACCTGCTCGTTCGTGGGAAGCACCAAATCAATCGCATCCATGCACCAGCAGCTCACACAAGCGGCACAGCTGAGCCCAGAGCAGCCAGCAGCAGTGCAGCTCTCTCATCATTATGGTTCAGAAACTCATCAGGAAAGTGCAGCAAATTGTTAAAAGCCTGCAGAAACTCACCGAAAACGTACGTCCCAGTCGCGCCCGGCGGCGCGGTGGCATTGGGTGCCGGCGGCGGGACGTACCAAGCATTGGCAGGGTATGGCCGCTGCAGGGAATCGTAGTCTGGTTCCGTGGCGGCGGGGGGAGGCGGCCGTGGTGGGCGGGGGGACGGAGAGCCGCCTGCTACGCAGCGGCAGCACAGCAGGCCGGTGGGGCCTGCCGAAGGAATAGGGAGCGGCAGGCAAGCTGTTGTGCAAGCACGTTGGTGCGCTTTGGGACAAAGGTTCCACAGCCATGGCGCATAAGCCGAGCAGTTCAGTGCGCACAGCCGAGACCGCACTCAACCCGACCAACTCAACCCACAGCAACACCGCTCATTGATCTCACCTGTGTATGTGTCGCCTTGCAGGGGCGTGAGCAGGCCGTTGCAGCGCACCATGCAGGCTGCTGGGCTGCCCACCACGCTGTGCGCGCTGCTGCTGCACTCGCCGCCCTCAGCTGCTGCCCCCGACTCCTGCTGCAGCAAGCGCCGGCCGTGGTTGCGCACGGCCCCAAGCAGCCGCCGGGCGGCTGCGTTTCAGCAAGGGTGGCAAGTTCAGGAGCTCTGAGCTGAATGTGAAGCTGGGTGGTGGGCAACAGACAGCAGAGGACGGGCGGGGGCATAGATGTGGTGGGCTTATACCACGACTGCTCGAAACAGTACTGGGATCCATTCACCTGACCTTCACCACACCACCCCAGCGCGCCCTTACCTGCAGAGGGCGCTGGTGCTGCCGCTTCGCCGGAGGCGGCTGGCGGCGGCTGGGGCACCGGCAGCAGTGGCACGCTATACTGTGTGGAAGCCTGCACAGAAACAACGAGGAAGATGCACGCACGGTGGAGAAAGCAGGGCGGAGACTGTTCACCCAACCATAAGCATGCCAATGACGAGGTGAGGTGAGGCGAGCACATGTTTTGGCGCACCTGCTGCGTGGCAAACTGGAAGCGCTGGCCGCTCTCGTTGTACAGCAGTGTATTGAAAAAGCAAGAGTGATACAGATGTAGCGCACCTGCTGCGTGGCAAACTGGAAGCGCTGGCCGATAATGTTGTACAGCACGCCCAGCGTGGTGCGCAGCTGACGGTCGGTCATCTGGAAAGGCACACCATCCAGGCTGAGGATCACCTTGAACAGCTGCAGGCAGCGGGGGCGGAAGGAAGCAGAGCAGGGGTGCAGCAGGAGTCAGGTTTCGTTCAGATTGGGCAGGCGGCCCCAGCCAGACAAAAGACGAACAGTCGTTTGAAAGTGTTTTCACTGGCGCATTGGGTGGCTATTTCCGAATGTTGCACTTTACTGGTGTGATATCCCCATTAAACAGACACCCCTTACCTTTGGAGGCTCTGGCGGCGGGGGAGGAGGGGGGCTGGGTGGCGGGCTAGGCGGGGGGCTAGGTGAGGGCGGCGGCAGTGGCGGCGGCAGCGAGGGCGGCGGCGGCCGAGGCGGCGGTGGCGAGGGCGGCATTGGAGGCGGCGGCAGAGGCGGCGAGGGGCTGGGCGGCGGCGGCGGTGAAGGGCTTGGGCTGGGCGGCAGAGGCTGCAGGGGCAAGGGGTAGGTAAAATCGATTGTGAGGGGATTGGGAACTCGAGGAGAGGTGACACAGCAGCAGAACAAGTAGAACAATGCTGGGGCCTTACCGCTGGGCTGGGCGGCGGCGGGGATTGTGCCCCCGGCAGCGGAGCCGGCAGAACCGGCGGTAGAGGGGGCCTGGGTGCCGGCGGCGGCGGTGGCGGTGAGCTAGGCTCAGGAGGTGGGGGGCTGGGCTCCGGCGGGGGCGGAGTTGGCGGCGACGGCGGCGGCGGCAGCAGGCCAAAGTTGCAGGCGCAGCAGCGCCAGCCAGAGTTGCCCAGTGCACCCTCTGTAGTGGCTGCAAGGCAAGGGATGCAGGGGGGGGAGGCAGGGGGATGGTATGTGATGTATAGAGGAGCGGGGCAGCAGCAGCAGCAGCAGAGCAGTGGCGGCAGCAGAGTAGGAGCAGGAGCCGGGCAGCACGAGCTACCAGCCAGGGCTGCACATGCAATCATGACCGGGCATCCTAGACAGGCATGACAGCATCAGGATCAGCAAGAAGCAGCAGCGGTGTCAGCGGCAGCGTCAGCAGCGGCGGCGCACCTGCGTAGGGCTTTGGGTCGATCGTCACCCCTGGCCCCCGCTCCGCCTGCTGCCACTCGCACTCCCTCTGGCAAGCCGCCTGCGCCGCCTCATCAGAAGTGGTCGCCTCAACAGGCAGCAGCGTGTTCTGAGTGTTGCCGCACTTGGGGGGCCGCGGCGGCCGCGGCGGCGGCGGAGGCACGGTGGCCGGCGGGCTGGGCGGCAGCGGCGGCAGCGGCGGCGGTGATGGCGGGGCGCCTGGCGCGGCCATGAAGGCGCACGTGCAGCACGGGTTGCCCTGGCCATCTGGCGCTGCAGCAGCAGGAGCGGAAGTGGAATTGAGAGCTCAAACCCAGTGCATGGTAGCTGTGCAAACGGACAGCACGGCAATCCACCAGCACAGCAGCCAAAATGGCTTGCAGCAGTGCAATCGAGCAGCGGCGGGGTGCCGGTACGCACGTGGGTTAAGTTGTGAAGTGGCCTCCATTCCCGCAGGCGCCCGTTGGGAGCAGAAGTCGCTGCATTGCTGCTCGGAAGACGCCTGGAACGCTGGAGGGATGCAGACTGCGGCTGCAGGTGCTGGCCCCAGGAGCACAGCCACCAGGGCAGCTAGCAGCAGCAAGGGCGCCGGCCGAAGGCGGCGGGCGCCAGGCGCTGGCCGACAGCGGCGGGCCCCAGGCCAGCCCGTGCCGTCCATGGCCCTTGCTCGACCGCCTGCGCCACAGGAAGGGTGCGGCGGGGCGCCAATTGGCTCAGGTGGCGCAGCAGCGCGGGCACATGTGCGGCGGCTGCCTTGCAAAGGGCTGGGGACCAGTTGGCCGTGATCACGAGGCGCCAGAGCAGTGGGAGGGATGGCGGTTCGCCGGGGGTGTTATCTCCCCTGCCCAACACCCCGTGTGCGCTCAGCCCCTGCTGCTCACCCTGGCCTGGCAATCACGCTGCTAGCACGCTTGGACGAGGTGCGCACATGCCTGTTCGCAAGGATTCAAGCCTTGCCGTTCAGCCAGCCTGGCACCCGCCCGCGGTGCGGCGCCCGCGCTGCCGCTGCCGCTCGGCTTTTCTTACATCCAAGCCGGTCATTTGCACGTTTGCAGCCCAAGGAAGTGCATGCTGGTGCTCTCTGCAACCAAAAGTGCCGCTGCATCCAGTTCTGCTGGCAGAGGCACCGCTTGCCGCAGTCCAAGCGCCGCCGCCGCCGCTGCTGCCCGCCGCACCGCTGCATCGCTGCCGCCACACAGCAGCAGCAGGGCTCCCGGCTGCCTGGACAGCTGCACACTGGCGGCAGCAAGCAGGCCATGCAGATCCTCATCTACTGGTGGCACGCAGGCAAGCACGGCCTGAAAGCCATCGGGGAAGGCCTGTCGCAGCTGCCGCTCCTGCTGCTGCATCGAACCCTGTTGCTGCTGCCGCTGCTGCTGCTGGTCCTGCTGCTGCACAGCCGGCCCCCGCCACGCCAGCTGCTGCAGGCGCAGCCGCTCGATGATGAAAAGGTGGCTGTTGTGCTGCGCGTTGCGACGCAGCAGCGCCACCGCAGCCTGCCCTGGGCCAGCTGCCACTGCGAGGCGGCACCACCGCAAGGCCGCCAAGCTGGCCAGAGGCGCGTCCCAGCTGCACAGCTCCAGCACGGCAGCACCGTTAAAATACGCAGGGCAGGCCAGTACCAGCGCTGCCAGCGCCTGGGCTGCCGCCTGTGCGCCGCTCGCCGCTGCTGGTTCGTCCATGGCTGCATCGCCGCTCAGGGCCGGCTGCCGGCACCACAGCTGCAGTGCCGTGCCGCCCAACTGCAGTTGCACTTCTGCAAGCTGCGCCGCCTGCAGCTGGCCCGTGCCTTGTTGATCCTGCAGAGGTGCCTGCAGGCTGCCGTGCTGCTGTTGTTGCTGCTGCTGCTGCTGGTTTGTGTCCTGCTGCTCACCCTCTTCGTCCTCGGCTGCTGCGCTGGGCTGGCCTGTGTACGTGAACACAGCCTGCAACGGCAGAGGGGTGAGGCCGGATGAGCAGCTGCGCGGGGTGTGAAGCATGCTGCGGGTCTCCGGATGAATGTCACGCATGATATCGGCGGTCATCGGTGCCGTATCCCTGTTCTCCCCCGGCAACCAAACGCAGAGCTCAGATACCCGCACAAGCTTGACTAGCACAGCCACTTGCACAGCCAACGCGGCAAACACCTTTGCACTAGTCCACCGGCTGCCCTCCGCATTGTACACGCACCTGCACAAAGCGCCGGTCCAGCTGCTCGCCCTTCTTCCGGTTCTCCATCAGCTTGTTGGCCGCCCCAACATACTCGCAATCAAAGCCCTCCGCCTCGAAGATGGAGCGCACCCGGTCCTGCGCGCATGTCATGGGCAGAGATGGGCAGCAAGAAGCTTTGTTTAGACAGTTGCAGGCGAAGCCCTCCGCCTCGAAATATGGTACAAGCAGCACAGCACAGCACAGCACAGCACAGCACAGCACAGCACAGCACAGCATGACCTCAGCACAGCCCTGCGGTGGTGCCACAGCACAGCACAGCACAGCACTGCACAGCACACCACGACCACAGCACGACCGCAGCACGGGCTTGCCTCTGTGAAATAGTAGGCGCAGGTGCCGTCCCAGCGGACAAAAAAGTTGTCGCCCAGCTGCTGCTGCTTGCCCTCCCCTGACAGCCGCTCCTGGCACAGGTCGCCTGCGGCATAATCCCTGTGCAGATCCAGTGGAGGGAAGGATGCGGCTGGTGCAGTGGTGAGGAGGGAGGCATGCTCGTCACCAGCTAACGAAGCCCAGCTGCCTTGTGCCGCAAAAGTGCTTTCCTCGGCCGAAACGCCCCTGCGCCATGGACCAAACTGAGCACGTCCCTCCACATCAAGCTCACAATCCCCACTATCAAATTTGAATCTTTAAAGCCGTGCCCCTCACGCACCGGAACAGCAGGCGGCCGCCGGGGCGCAGCGCAGCGGCCACGCGCCGGATGGCGTGCCGCTGCAGCGCGGGCGCAATGGCTGACAGCACAAAAATCATGGTGCATGCATCCACACTTCCAGCGGGCACTTGGGCAGTCAGGTCGTCGGCTGTGAGAGGGGCGAGGGGAGGGGCAGGCGAGAACGAGTTGAGCTGGTGTAAGCTGTCTGTAGCAGGCATGTGCTGGCGCCATGCAAGCACGCTGGCGCCATGCAAGCAGGGGTCCCAGGCAGAGCGCTCTGCACCTCAAGATTGCTGATTCACAGGTCAGCAGCAGCTGCTGATCTCTTCACAGTCTCACCACAACACAACTACTCAGCCAGGCGCACCCGTGATGTCGGCGACAAAGGCGTGCACCCGTCCGCTGGCCGCATATGCCGGGTTTTCCTTCACCAGTCGGATGGCTGTGGGCGCATAGTCGCAGGCGTAGACTTGCGCGGAAGGGTTGACTTCGAGCAGGGGGAACGTGGTGTTACCCACGCCGCAACCGACCTGAGGCGGAGGATTGAGGCGGGAGGGCAGGGGGCAGGGCGGCCGCGTGGGTGGGGAAGGATGCTGGCTGGATGGTGCAGTGAATGTTGCTTGCGTCACCCAGTGGATGGTAACTTGAGAATGCTCCAGAGCTGCTGACCCGTGCACTGTATAATTCACCGTATAATGCACCGTATAATGCACTGTATAATGCACTGTATTATACACTGTATAATACACTATATAATACAGTGCATAATACAGTGCAGCACAGCCGGTCGTCTGACTTTGCGGCTTCTGCCCACAATGCAGCCTCACTCAGCAGTGAAACACAGCCAAGCGCAGCACAGGCGGCAGCAGCAAGGGCGGCAAAACGCACCTCGAGCACGGCGGCGGCGTCCAGCAGTGCGGGAAACTCCCTGGCCAGCCAGTGCCGGTCCTTGAAGAAGTTGGTGGTGTTGCGCTTGTAGAACAGATCCCAGTATCTCGCACCCTCCTGCTCATACTTGACTGCACCAGGGAGGAGAAGAGCGGCAGCAGGCAGTCGAAGCGGGCTGGCGGCGGCGGCAGCGGCGGCGGCGATTCGGGAGATGCGTGCAGCGCGGTGCTGAGCGCTGCTAGTAAAGCAGTGTTGCCTCAAGTATTGTGGGCAGGGAGCACTTGCCCGCTCTGTCGCGTGGGACAGCAGACGCCTTGCACAAGTCCATGCTTGCTGCTAGCGAGACGGCATGCACAAAAATAGACTTTCGCTGAGATGCCCGAGCAGATGCAGGCGCCACATCGCAGCCTGCGGGCCTCTAGATGCAGCAGGCAATGCGCCGCTGCCGCCGCTGCGCCCTTGGCGGCGCTGCGGCACAGACCGCCAGGCAAGGCATCTCGGTACTCTGTATACACCACTCGATCTCCTGTCCTGCTACAAACAATGGCAGCGCCCATAGCGCTGGCTCCAGGGCACGCCGACTCGGCGCTCACCTGCACCGTGCTGCCCGGGCCCAAGCTGCTGGCCAGTGGTGGAGAGGCGAGTGTTGCGACAGCTGGCGTGCGCCGCCATGCATGCAGCCGGCGCCCGCTCTCCGCCGCCGCCGCCGTCGCCGCCGCCAGCTTCCCTGCGCTCTCCCTCCTGCTCCTTTCCTGCCGCGGCCTGCTATCTTATGCACAGCCTTCTGTGCATCGCCCAGTGCAGGACGGAGCCATCTGCTTCATCGACCTGTCCACCCTAAAGCCAGCGGGGCGGCTTGCGGTGCCGCCGTCTGTGGGCGAGGCGGTACCCTCCTTGTGCGGACACCCCGGGGAGGCACACACACTGTTTGCGGCGGCAGGCAGCTGCGTGCTAGAGCTGGACCTTCGAGCGGGCCTAGGGACAGCTGCGGTGCGCCGCTGCTTTGCCGCCAATGCCGACGAAGTCAACTGCGTGGCCGCCAGCGCAGCAAACGGCGGCTGGCTGGCTGCAGCAGACGATTCAGGGGAGGTGCAGGTGATCAGCCTCGCCCCGGCAGCAGGGTCGGCAGCTGCAGCAGCAGACCCACCTGCCAGCAGTGCAGCAGGCAGTGCATCACTTTCAGCAGCGGCAGCAGAGGGCGGGTGGCCCCGCCCGGCTCGGCCCGCAGCCTACAAGACGCTTCGGCGGGGGCACAGCAACATTGCGGCGGCGGCGGCCTTCCGCCCGCACCGCCCCTGGGAGCTGCTGTCAGGCGGGCTGGACAGCACGGTAGTGAAGTGGGACTTTTCGCGGCTGCGCCCGCTGCAGACCTGGAACCTGGGCGGCGAGGCAACGGCTAGCGGAGGTGCGTTGGTGGTGGCTGCTGCTGCCCTGCTTGTTATGGGATGCTTTTTTTGGATGCATGCCATGTCAGTGGGCAGCAATGTTCGCAATCTGCTGGGAAAATTGCGACCGTGCTGCTGAGCAGTGTGGTTGGCAAAGCGGAGCTCTTGCCTGCTCTTCTTCGGCTGCTACCAAAGTGGGCATCCCAACAGCGAGGCTGGCCCGTCCCAGCCGGCTGCGATCCACAACTCATCCCCTCGGTGCATGCCCACTCCCCTTCGTTTGCACGCAGGCCAGCTGTTCAACCCGCCCATGGTGCACTGCCTGGCCGTGCCTCAGACTGAGGACCGAGCCTTGGGACGGCTGATGGCTGTTGCGCGGGGAGATGGCTGCGTCTCGCTCTATGATGCAGACTGGAAGCAGCCGGCGGCCAGCAGCAGCAGCAGCGGTAGCGGTAGCAGCAGAAAGGGCAAGGCGGGGGCAAGCGGCAAGCGTGGCGGGGCGGGCAGCAGGCAGCAGCAGGCAGCCGTGCCGCCTGGCCGGCTTGCGTTGTTTGGGCGGGAGCAGGGCGGGCACACGGCAGCAGTGAACTGTGTGGCTTTCCTCCCTGGCGGCCCCCAGCTGCTGTCAGCTGGCAACGATTGCCGACTGCTGCTGTGGAACCTTGGAGCAGCGCAGGAGGAGCAGGCGGCGGCGGCAGCAGCAGAAGCAGAGCAGGGAGATCAGGCAGACGGGGGCGAGCAGCAGGGCGGCGGTGGCAGTTTGCGGCAGGGTGGTGCGCAGCAGCCGGCGGCGGCAGAGGGAGCGGCAGAGGGGCATCTGCTGCTGGCAGCTGAGCACAAGCATGCTCGCAAGATAAACTGGGCGTGCACTGCCGATGTGCCTGGCTGCACCTACCATGTGTTTCTGGCTGATACCGGCCGCCGGCTGACTGCCCTGGCGTTGAAGCCCTGAGCGATTTCATGCACCTTCTGTGTGGTCTGGAATGCATCCTGTTGGAATGGTGTCAAAACTTGAAGCATGTGTGTCAGTGATGAAGTGAAGAGATGCAATGAAGGGCTGCTGTCGTTAGGAACGCCCAACGCGCTCGCTTCACCCGCCATTCTACCCGTGTTACGATGGTTCCATATGATGCTGCTTGCTGTTGTTGTCTTCTGACAGGCAATGTTTATTCTGGAGCACGCAAGTTGGCGTGCATGGGAATGGTGAAAAAAAGTGCACATGTGGAACAGTGCGTGGAAACTGAAGGTTTGAGGCAATTGAGTTTGGGCGGTTTGTGCTTCACAGCAGTGTCTGCTCGCTTGTATAATTTCAGCAGCACAAACCAGCAAAGGCGTTCAGCAGGCACGTCCTGTCTTTGTAAAGGAAATGTTGCAAAGTTTGAAGTTCAGCAACAGTTCGTTTGGTGTTCAAGCGTCAAACACGCGCACGCACGACAGGATCTGAGTGCGGCAGATCGGGCAGTGGCGCGAGCGCTGAGCCCCAGCGCACGTCTGGCACAGCGCCCTGTGCCCGCACGGAATCTGCAGACACAGCGGACAGGCAGAGTTGCAGCATATGAAGCAGCGGTCACGTGGCACACATTTTTTCCCCATGCACATGCGCTGCGCATGTTCCTGCGCCATGTGTGCGGAAATAAGAGCCAGGCGTGGCATCGTACAGGCCAGCAATGGGCAGGCTCTGCTGCGTAACAAAGGCACCTGCGAGAGAACTTGCTTCTACACAAAGCTGCAGCAGGCTCACCAGCACTGTTTGGCGGGGGTTGTCCAGACAGACGACGCACACATCGCTAATGCCATTTCCGCTGCTGCTGGACGGCCCAGCCATGCCGCTGCTGGAGGGGCCTGCCTGGTCCAGCAGCGGGGGCGCACTGAGTGTTGAGGACAAATTGTCCAGGCTGTTGACTGCAAGCAGGGCAGGATGTGAGGTATGGCAGGACAGATCAGGCGGGTTCCGAGCTCCGCCGCGGTGCAAGGCAGCATGCTGGTTGGGGCAGCAAATCGAGGGCGCTGGTTTGCAGGGGCTGGAGCGTGCTGCTGCTGTGCCATGCGACCCCGCAAGATGCATTGCTGGATACGGTACGCCAGCAGTGCTGACGCAAATAGCCACACCCTGCCATCACAGGTAAATCAACCTTGCACCCCTTTGATTTCCTGCCCCAAGTGGCACACACCCACCCACATTGCCCAGCGCACCCGAAGGCGTGACTGCACGAGATGCTGCCGGCGTCTGCGGCCCCACGCCGGCGCTGCTCTGAGGGGGAGTGGGCGTCTTGTCCTCTGGAGGCAGGAGCGACTCCACAGCTCCCTGGTGACCCGCTTCCAGGGCAACATCTAGCGGGGTGTGGCCTTGCGAGTCGATAAACGTGGGGTCTGCTCCAGCGCCTGCAGGGCAGAGGACAGAGGGTGAGGCGAACAGGCGGTGAGGGGGCAAGGGGGCGAACAGTGTGGCCAGAGAGCAGCAGGCTCAAATTGGGTGTGCCTGCACTGCCTGCCTTTCAGACGTGCACAGTAC
>VFQO010007462.1_pt1 | contig 40740 bp, 64 predicted proteins | sample 3512331 | NCBI WGS metagenome assembly VFQO01 (sample SAMN10412371, study PRJNA504923) | tailings metagenome | isolation source: Replicate 3 from Balatoc abandoned mine | place: Philippines: Itogon, Benguet | collected 2017-08-28 | reverse complement strand
GCTGCTGCTGCTGCTGCTGCTGCTGCTGCTGCTGCTGCTGCTGCTGCTGCTGCTGGCTGTTGCTGCCGCCGTTATGTCGCCGTCATTGCCTGCTGCCTGCTGACATCGCCATTCATGCTGTGCTCCCTTCCGGAGGCCATGGGCGAGAATGTGCTGGCAGCCATCCAGGAATACACCCGAGTGCTGGCCAGCGACCCCACGGCACCAAAGGCCAGCGATGGCGGCGGCTCAGTTTACTTTGACATTTGGGGCCAGTTCATGGTGAGAGAGCATGCTTCAGTCTTTCCATGGTCGATACTTCTTCGCGGCATCATTGGGCCATGTTTCCGGGGCTGTCTGTATCGATTGATGCTGCCTCATGTCCACCAACTGCAGCAATTTTGCACAATCCTCAACCCTGCCGCAGGTCATCTACTCGCACGCTCAGGCCAAGGCGCTGCACTGCCTCCAAACCCACATCCCCGCCTTTTGAGAATAGGATGGCAAAACAAACAATGTTCAATCTCATTTGCAGGTCATTTACTCGCACGCCCAGGCCAAGGCGCTGCACCACGCCCCGCTCTTCATCGTCCTGCTGCTGCCGCTGCTGGGTGAGCGAGAGTTGGGAGTGGTCAGAGGGTGGTTGCCGGTGCCCCAGAGGCTGTGCGTTAAGCCCCGCTCTTCATCGTGCTGCTGCTGCCGCTGCTTGGTGAGCGGCGCGGCTCGGCTGCAGAGCTATACAGCTGACCACGTTCGGGGTTTGGGAGCAGGCTGCCGCAAGTTTTGAGTCAGGATGCAGAAGCAGCCGTAAGGGCAGCCTGCTGCGACAGTTGACTCAAATATGTCCTCCCTAACACCCTCATTCCCTGCAGCCCCCAACGACGGCATTCATGCGCTGAGCTGGGGCAACCTGGTCTCCTCCGCCCTGCTGGCCCTGGCCTCCGTGCTGTGCGCTGTGGCCTTCCCCGCTGTGCTGGGCGCGGCGCGCTGCCTGGCCGCAGGTGGGTGGTCACTTGGCGGGTGGTGCGTGCAACCTGGCATCACTTGGGGATAGCAGCATGGCCGGGCTTTCGGGATTCGTCACCGGCAGGGGCAGGGCAGCCACGCACCAGTGCAGCCGCCCGCTTGCAATTCCTGCCGCAGGCCCGCCCCCATGCCCTGGTTCGGCACTACCCTGCTGCACTCTTTCTCTTCAAATGAGCGTGCTACTGCCTTGCGACACCCCCCATCTCCCCATGCAGGCCTGCCCATGCCCTGGTACGGCCGTCCCGCAGTGGCCTATGCCATGTTCCTCCCCGCCGCCGCCGCCGGCCTGCTGCTGCCCTATGTGCTGGCGCCGCCAAGCGGCAAGCCTGGGGCCAGCAGCGCGGGGCGCCGCAGCCTGGGCACCGCCCTCCTGTTTGCGCTCGTCTGCTCTGCGCTGACGTCGGTTGGCATGGTGAGAGGGCTGGAGGGGTTGAGGGTGGGTGGTGGCTGTGAACTCTTTCCTCCCAGCCCTTTCTGGCAGTTGCCGCAGTCATGACCGATCAGCCCCACATCAACACCAACTTCCTTACCTCCCTCCCAGCCCCTCCCAGCCCTTCTGCGTTACTGGATGCCCAGTTGGTCCGACTATGCCAACCAACGTTTCCCCCTGATCCTCCCCCGAAAACACAGCACTCTTCCTTCTTCTATGCCCTCTGGGCTGCGGGCGCTGCCCTCGCCGCCGCCCTGCTCGGCACTGGCGCCCGGCCACCCAGCTGGGGCAGTGCACTGGCGCTGGCGGCCTGCTTTGCGGTGCCGGTTGCCATCATGCTGCCCAGCTCGGTCACCTTCATGGCGCACATCATGGAAAAGGTGAGAGGGAGGGGTATCTTTTGTCTATGGAGAAGGTGATGGAGAGGGGCAAGGGGTGTTGTTCTGTCCTTCCCTCGTGTGTTTCAGTAAGACCGGCGCAGAGCCGGGGCACTATGGTTGCCGTGGGCGATCAATTCCACGCTCTGCTCAGGCTGTTAATGCTCCTTACTGTCCATCTCATGTCCATCTCATTTGCTTCTCTACCCCTCAGGTGGGCCTGGCTGGGCAGGCGCCTGGCCTGCTGGGCCTGCTGAGCGCTGACCTGGCGGTGGGCGCGGTGGCAGGCGCCACCGCGGTCCTTAGCTTCGGAACCCTGGTACCGCACCTGGCGGGCGCGCTGGGCCGGCGCGGCGGGCGCGCTGTGGTCTCTGCCCTGCTGCTGGCCAGCGTGGGTGTGGCGGGCTGGGCCAGCGTGCGGCTTGCGCGGCCCTTCAGGTGCGGTTTGGGTTGGTAAGGTGTGGTGGGAGGCGTTAGGGTTGGTGGGAGACCCATGTTTTGCTGGGGCGGCAGTCTCCATGCCGCTTTTTTATTATTGCTGGCAGCCAGTTGGGTATCTCTTGTGCTGGCAATCCGTGTACCTGCTGCAAGACTGCTTTCCTGCCACCCACCGTGCAGCTACGACCACCCCAAGCGCGTGCTGGTGCAGCGCTGAATTTCATTAGCTTGTGACTGAAGGGTCTGCCATCTCCTAAAAATGAGATCCGGCCCCCTGCGTGTGTAATGCCCTGCAGCTACGACCACCCCAAGCGCGTGCTGGTGCAGCACATCCACAAGCAGGGGGCAGGTGGGCACTTGAGGGGAAAATGTGGCAGTTTTGTGGGTGCATGCTGCGCCTTGAGCTGCATGCCTGCACATCCACAAGCAGGGGGCAGTTGGGCACTCTGAGATGTTGAGGTTATGGTAATGTGGGGCCGGATGGGTATGTTTGGTCGGTGGGCGCATGGATGGCAGGTGGGCAGCGGTGCACCAGGCGTGGCATTTCTGCACAGGTGCCGCCTGTGCCACCTGTCTGGTCTGTTCACCAGCTCCCAGACGGCCGTGCTGTAACCTAACTGACCTTGCAGCCACACCAACACTCCCCTCTTTCACAGACGGCGCTATCACTGAAAGCAAGCTGAGCGTGGTGGGCCTCGATGGATACCTGCTGGGGCCGCTGCTGAAATTACAACCACACTCCCCTCCCCCACCCTCCCACCCCAGATGGCTCCATCGCCGAAAGCAAGCTGAGCGTGGTGGGCCTCGATGGATATCCGCTGGGCCCGCTGCTGCCGGCCTCCTTCCTGCAGCAGCCGGCCGCTGGCTTTAGCACTGATGAGTGGGAGGTGAGGAGGTTCACACAATTCTACGACATTGCCTTGCAGCTTGCTGTGCGGCGCAGTTCAGCGTTTTAGGAGAGTGTCGTCAGCAGCAAGGTTTGAAAGATGCACTGTGCTGCAGCATGTGCTGCACTGCGTCCTTTGCGAGCCTAAAACAAACACCAACCATCTTGCTGAAACGCATTCACTTCACTTATGTGCAGTCGTTTTACCCCCTCAGCTACCTCACCATTGCTTGCAAATGCAGTGTCGTCTTACAACTGCTGTCCAAATCCATCCGCTTTGTTTGCAGTCCTTCTACCCCCTCAACTACCTCATTTCTTCTGGGGTGTCCCGCCTCGCCCCCGGCCCGCCCCACGGCGAGCCCGCCCCCATGCTGCGCCTGCTGAGCAGGACCGCAGCGCCGGAAGCAGCAACCAAGGTGCGCTGCGCTGTTGCAGCGCCCCTGCTCCCTGCAATGCGCACTGAGGTCTTGTGGCATGTGCTGAGCTGGACACACACGGTGCACACGCTGTGCTTTGTGCACTTGTGCTGAACCCACACGCATGCTTGACCCATTTTCAGGGCTCTGGAACTGCGGAGCGGCTGCAGTTTGAGTTGGATACCGTGCCTTGCCTCTTGCGAAGTTGCACCCACCGTTCCCCCCTCAATGTACCCGCTTGCAGGGAGCTGGCAGTGTGGAGCGGCTGCAGTTTGAGCTGGATACCGGGCTGCCGGGCGCCTGGGGCGTCATGAACTTCACCGGCCAGGTGGGGGCATGAGGCGGTTGTGTCACAGCTTCCAGGCTGGTTCCATTCCCCCCGTGGCATCGCATGGCATTCCCGCCGCATGAAACAGGCCCCATTCATGTGCCGTCTGCCTTGCTGCAGGTGCTGGACTGGAGCCTGTCAGACAAGGTGGCCGAAACCGAGCTGCCACAGGTGACTGTGCGCTGTGCCCGCTGCGCATGTTTTGCGCCGTGCTGGTTGGTTGTCTTGCTATGCAATACGAGACGTCGACTATGTGCACTCTCCGACTCCTTCTCATGTGTTGAGTGGTCAGCCTTTGCACACTGTCCTCTCCTTCTCACACAGGGCGGCCTGTCCCACATGGTGCGCTTCGCCGGCAACCGCCACGCCCGGACTTACTCTTTCTGGCTGGACGTGCCAGCTGGCGCGCCGCCCCTCTCAGTCCGCCTGTTTGTGAAGCGCGTGCAAGCCAGCGATGCGGCGGCGGAAGCGCTGCTGAGCCGGCTGCCCGACTGGGTCTCGCCCTCGGTGAGTGCTGCCGTGTCTGAATTACTCTGGTGTTTTGCGTTATGGCGTGCTGGCGCTTTCCGTGTTGCACCAACAGCGGTGGGATGCTGGTGCGTGTGGCATTTTGTTAGTGCGTCATGCTCTGGCCTTGGACTAACACTAACAGACATCTGGAATGCACTTTCACTTGCCCCGCAGGCTGTTGTGTGCTACCAGTCGCGCTGGCAGTTCTGATTGACGATTGAGTGGCAGCCGATATACAGCCAACACAAAGGAGCCGGGCAGCTCGGACGACTCAGTTGTAGTTGCATTTTTGGGCAGCACGCGCCAGCCAGGGGCGCCTCCTACGTGACAGCAGACCACAGCATGCACAGCATAGCAACCTCCAGCAGCTGCGCAGCCAGAGTACTCACAACAGCAGCTGCACAGCCTGCACCTTTGCAGCCCCACGTCCCGGCCGGCCAGCCGGCTGGGGCCGCCCTACATATGACCCCTCTCTCTCCGCCTTTTGTTGCCTCCGCGATTTTTTGTTTCATGCATGCAGCCTTGCAATCGCCTCTCCATCCATTCCATGCAACACATGATACCAGCAGGCCTCAGATAAAGGCAGGGAGATCACTATGCGGGGACAGTTGGGCTTCATCACATCAATTGCAGGTACATCAGTGCAATACGCAGCAAAGGGGCTGGTGGTTATTTTGGTTCTCTACTGTCCTCCACTCATGGCGGGCTCGTTTGGCCTCGCTTCCCTGCTCAGCGATGGCCATACTGAGTGCGCAGCTGCAGAGTGCTGAGCCGGGCATTCCTGCCCGCGCACCTGCAGCTGCTGCCTGCAGCTGCCAACCAGTGAGGCTCTGGCGCCAGCGCCGTGCTTCAGCAGCAGCAGAGCCTGCGGCTCCCTGGCGCGCTGCCTGCTGCGCACCACAAGCGCAGCACGCCAGCCGTTGTGCTGCAGGCACGGCTTACTGCCTGGCCCTGTCTGGCCAGCAAACCGCAGGAAGCCGCCTGCTTACTACGGCAGCGCCTGCAACGTCAGGAACGGAAGCCAAAGGAACATGCGATGGAAAGGCGGTATCACAAGATCGCAAGTTGGCAGCAACCCAGGCCCAGCAGCACCTGGCATGCATACTGGGCGGGACGTGCAGTGCGCAGCTGGACAGGCAAGGTAGAAGCTCACCGCGAGCAGAAGGATGTCGAAGGCGACAGTTGGAAAGCATTCGCAGAGCTCACAGCTTAGTTAGGCAGAAAGAAGTTGTGTTGCATACCACCCACCGCGGTCAGCAGGATGTAGAAAGCAACGCTCCAAAAACAACCACAAAATCTCATACTAAAAATATGTTTCAAACCACCCACCGCAAGCAGCAGGGTGTAGAAGGCGGCAGCTGGAAAGCATTCGCAGAGCTCACACTCAGGCAGCAAGAAACTGTGTGGCATGCTACCCACCGCAAGCAGCAGGATGTAGAAAGCAACGCTCAAAAAACAACCGCAAAATTATACTAATACTTATACTAAGAAATGCTTCAAAGCACCCACCACGAGCAGCACGATGTAGAAAGCAACGGCCAGAATGAACCCCAGGATGAGCGCCAGCGCTGATGACATGGAGCAGGTGCCCTGCAAAAAAAAGCAGGTTGGATGGTCATTGGCCGTATGTGCAAATACGATCTCAAAAGGCGGGCCAGGGCAGAGGCCGTGGAGCAGGTGCCCTGCAGTTTGAAATGCACGGGTGGCAAGGGGATAGAGTTGATTGTCGACACTGGAAAGGGTGAATCTGATGATGAGCGCCAGCGCAGAAGACATGGAGCAGGTGCCCTGCAGGACAGAAGAGTTTGAGGGGCGCCAGCGGTGTGGACAACAGAGCATTGTGTCGGCAGCGGAAAGGATGAATCCGAGGACGAGGGCCAGGGCAGAGGACATGGAGCAGGTGCCCTGCAAAGGTAAGCATGGCCGCGGTTGAAAACAAAATCCAACAGCAGGTGCCCCAAGCACGGGGGGCAGAGAGAGGACGCAGCAGAAGGAGCGCAAGCACAGGCCTAGGCGTGTCAAAGTAACAATTACCAGTCAAGTTGCAAAGTAACATGTGCCAATCCAGTTGCAAGCGCACCTTGAAGGTGGCCCCCAGCATGCGGGGCAGGAAGCAGCAGAAGGAGAAGAGGAACAGCGTCCACAGGTTGAGACAGAAGCAGTTTACAGCCGTGCACCCGCAGCAGCCCAGCTTGCGGCCCGCACGCCTGTAGGTTAGGTGGGGTGCTGGGAGGAGGGGATTAACTGCAAGTTAACAGCATTCGGCAGACGGCACACAGCAGCCCAGCTTGCGGCCCTCACGCCTGCGGCAAGGGTAGGGAGGGTTGTGGGTGGGGGCACAGTTGCAAGCCAACAGCTGAGGCAGGGGCATGCAGACAGGCGCGCAGCAGCCCAGCTTGCGGCACTGCAACCAGCGCATTGCGCCGGCTGTTGTGCCAGGATGCGGCTGCTCAAGCCGCGGCTGCTCGGGAGCCACGCAGTGCTGCCCAATCTGCGGCTGCTCGGGAGCCACGCAGTGCTGCCTAGGCTGCAAACCAGCTCACCACCACTGCTCGCCGGCCGTCTTGTTGCGGGTGTGCAGGTAGGCGCGCGGCTTGAGCGCTTTTTCCACATCCCCTGCGCAGTGCAGGGCGTTGCTCAAACCATTCAGGGCAGTTGCACGGTGCAAGGCACGGCTGAATCCCCGCCCACGCTGCCGCGCCAAAGCACGCAGGCACAAACAGCCAGCACCGCCTCCCAACCAGCAGATGCAGTGAGAAGAAGGGATCCAGCATACAGCTCCCAGCAGCGTTCTAACCCACCTTCCGGCGGCGGCAGCGCTGCATACTTGAGTGCGCTGTTTTCATAGGCCAGCGCCTGCAGATGAGGAAGCGCACACACATCCGATGTGAGCATGGGAACATGTTTGTGGTGTTTGGGCATTTTGCACCTGAATGGGAACCGTCTCAAGCTCGGCCCGAGCTCGGCTCAACGTCTGCCAGTCGCCGGCTGAAGTGCTGCAACGGCCAACACACGCGGAACACAACCTGGAAGCAACATAAAACCTCCAAAGCTTGCCTGAGGACCCAGCTCCTTGTGCGTCGCCTCAACATCAGCCAGCCGCCGGGTGTAGTGCCACGACATCCACAGGCGGCCGCGCAGCAGCTTGGCTATCCTCTTCTTGCCGCCCAGCGCCAGCAGGATCTGCAGTGATTTATGTATCGAGAAGGCCCCCAAGCTGGTTATGCGGCTATGCGGTTCTTTACAGCAGCAGGCGGGCAATCCTCTTCTTGCCGCCCAGCGCCGGAAGCACCTGCAATGTTTGGTTCAACACAGCTTCCATTATCTGTTTGTTTGCGTCGCTTGGTTGTCCATATACGGCAAGCGTCCTGCCTAGCATCATGCTTCAGTGGCAAAAATCGCAGCGCCACCCACTGATCGGTTCGTACTTGCGATGCGTGCAGCTCTGCAGCAGGCGTGCGGTCAATACAATGCACAACAAAGCTTAATCTGGATGTAATTGGTTCAACCCACCCGCTCGTACTCGCGCTGCGTGCAGCTCTCCAGCAGGCAGGCCAGCCCCTCCTTGGCGTGCTTGTGCAGCCCCAGGCGGATGCGCGCAAACATGAGCACATAAGTGAGGCCGTACCCCTGCAGAAGGATGATGGAGCACGGCACTTGACACTGGCAGGCATGGAAAACCTCTTGCACCCGTATGTGCAGCATGCACCGACTAGTTTGCAAGCCAACCACCCTACCCATAAGTGCGACAAAGCCTCACCCGCAGCTGTGAGCCGCAGAAGAAGCGGGCCAGCTCGTTCTTGCGGTGCAGCAGCGAACTTTGAGCACAGCAACAGCCTATCCAGCAGCTTACAGGCGCGCAGTGCACAGAAATCGAGAGTGAACGAGAGAAAAAGTTCCTCACCCGCAGCTGTGACCCGCAGAAAAAGCGGGCCAGCTCGATCTTGCGGTGCAGCGGCAGCGCCGCCAGCGCCCCCTTGTTGCGGAACAGGCGCAGGAAGGACTTTTGGTAGTTCCAGTTCCAGCCAGCTTCCAGGAGGGTCATCTTCAGAGGAGAAGGGGGTGCAAGGTGGCACGGCAATATAATGAGTGCAAGTTGGGAGCTGAGGACGCTCCTCTGGTAGTTCCAGTTCCAGCCCGCCTCGAGCAGAGTCATCTGCACGGGTGAGGAGAGAGAGCAAGTGCATTCGGCACACCAGGCTTAGCGAGCAGGCATACGGCTGCTGCTGGGAAGGGTAACCACAGCAACTTGACAGCAATCCCCCACTGGGAAGGGTAGCCACAGCAAGCAGGCGTCCCTACCGGCGTATGAGCCCCATAGTGCGCATGGAAGCGCAGCACGCTGTGCTTCAGTCCGTAAAAGAGAGACACACTCGAACAGCCATTCAAAATCTTTAGCGCACCGGCGTATACGACTCATAGTGTGCGTGGAAGCGCAGCACGATGCGCTGGAAGCCGCCCAGCTCATCCGCCATGGCCAGCAGCCTGCAGGAGCAGATGCAGTAATGGCAAGGTTGTCCACACGCAACGCCTTAATGTAACAAACAATGCGCTGGAAGCCGCCCAGCTCGTCCGCCATGGCCAGCAGCCCGTTGTAGGGGGCAATGCATGGCAGAAAATCAGCAAATTTGCGAGTGCTGGGGGAGGAGCTGGATGCCACCCAGCTCATCGGCCATGGCCAGCAGCCTGTGAGGGGTGTACAAAAGGACACAAACGCAAGCAAATTGTCAAAAACAAAAGGCGTGCTGGATGCCGCCTGGCTCGTCCGCCATGGCCAGCAGGCTGCAGTGGAATGAAGGCATTGCAACATGAAATGGAGAGGAAGGTATAAATGATCAGAAGAAGGCCTTGCACTCCTGGTAGGCACGCAGAAAACGATGCAAGCGATGCCCCCCGTTTGATGGCTTGCCCAGTGCAGCCAGCAGCCTGCGGGAAAGGGACGGAAGCTACGCAACAGCGTATCCCAGCTCCAGTGAACCGAGTGAGAAATCTCCATCGCACGCACCTGGGCCCATCGGGCACATCGGCCACGAGTGCCAGCAGCGCCTTTTGCTCCCGCAGCGACAGCAGCTTGGAGGAGTTGACGAGGCGCCCCGCCCAGGTGACCTGTGGGAAGAAAGATAAGGCAATGATGAGTTTTCAAGTGTGCAGGGCTGAGGCAGGGCAGCGACAGCAGCTTGGAGGAGTTGACGAGGCGCCCCGCCCAGGTGACCTGCGGCAAAAAGCATATATGTATGTTGAGCTTTCGGTCGAAACAGGGCAGAGACAGCAGCTTGGAGGAGTTGACCAGCCGCCCTGCCCAGGTGACCTGCGGCAGAGAGGCAGGAACGTGCTGACTTGATTGCCACGTGAAGCCCACAGCCCTTGCTGCAGTGTCACCCAGCACAACTGCCGCCCACCTGCACGTTTGCCGGCGCCTGTCGGTGCTCGCCCTTGTTGATCTTGGTCACCACCTGCGGTTCAATTTGGCAATCAAGCGGTTGAACTCGAACAGCACGGCCCGGCCACACCAACCGCAGCACATGACGATCGCTTGGATACCTTCACGCAACAGCACAAAGTAGGAACCCCACAAACCCAGCTTGCCTTGTTGCTCAGCTCGTCCCGCGCAGCCAGCTCCTCCAATATTTCCTGGCTGGCAAAGCCGCGCCCCGCCAGGTCCGCCACGCTGACCTGGAAAGGCGTAAAAAACAGAATGGACACAGTCGGAGGCCCGTAATTTGTAAGCTAGCAGCTGTATTGTTTTTTAGCGCCCCTCCAGGTCACGCCACGCTTGCAGCAATGCAGCGCATAGCGCCGCAATCCTGCTGCGCTTTGAATGCAACTGGCTTTCCACTAAACACACAAACTCGCACCGACTCCAGCCGCTCAGCACTTGAGCATTCAGCGTGACAGCTTGCAAGCCGTAGCAGCGAATACAGCAATTAGTGCTCACCGCTGCGTCCCGGATGTGCCCATAGGCAAAGCCAAGCGGGAAATAGCGCTCTTCTGCCGCCACCAGGCTGATCAGCGCCTGCGCCGCACTGGCCGCCGTGTCTGGCTCCTGCGTATGGAACGATAGTCAGTTGGCGATCAGGTTGCAACTAGGGCGACACACGTGGAGCGCAACCAGCATGATCAGCGCCTGGGCCGTGATCGCGGTCGTGTCCGGCTCCTGCACGCATTGATCGGCACTTGTTGGCGGGGATTAGGGGTGACCTTGGCGCATTTGTAAGACGCGGCTGGAGCAGTGGGACTGCCACCCACCCAATTTCCGGCAATGCCAGCCCACCCGCTAGTCCATCCATTCCCCCAGTTGCCTGCACGTAGATGCCCCCCGCAAAGCCGTACTGCTCCACCAGCCCCTTGTACTTTTCCAGCCTTCAGAGCTTTCCAATAACACGCCACCAGATTTGCCCAACCCAACACACCTGCACATAGATGCCGCCCGCAAAGCCGTACTGCTCCGCAAGCCCCTTGTACTTGCGGATGGCCAGCACATCCAGGGGGTGCGCCGTGGCAGCCGAGAGCAGGTCGGCGGCACGATCGTCCGGCAGCTGCAGGCAGTGGCGTATGCAAGGGGTCAGCTCCAAGTGACAGGGGTATGACACACAAGCGGGTGAGGGCACAAGGCACACGCCATTGTTCCAAACACACCCTGAGAGGCAGCTGAAAAACCTGCTCGCAACTGCTCAAGGCCCTCTGGCGACCGACATAGCTGAGAGCTCTCGCACAATTTCCACCAAGCAAAGGGCGCCTGAGCAGGACCCCGCACCTGCAGCCCGCTGGCCGACAGGTCTGCCAGGAAGGAGGCGCCGTTGAACAGCACAAACTGGCCGGGATGGATCTGCACGACAGTGGTGGGCAACCCACAGAGCGGTTGATTGCTGCCCGGTGCTTGCAAATGCAAGCTCTGAGCAGACTGATTGCAGCTCGGCCGCCGTTCTGGCCCGGTCCAGCCGGCCGTATCGCAGGCCGCTTTTGACACAAAGGCGCTCCCAGATCGAGGGACACACTGCCTTGCCTGCCCCGCGTCGCATGCATTCTCCAGCCCACTGAGGCCGTGGAAGAAGAGCACGGTGTGGGCCATCTCTGGCGGAATCTGCACAGGCGGGAGCGATTCCGCTGCGGTTCACAGGGCACTCCAGCTGCAACGACAGTGTAACGCAAGACTAAGCCGCCTCTCACCGCGCAAGGCCAGTTTTGTTGGGCGCAACATTCACCCAATCCCACCTTGAGCTGCTGGGGCTAAAAGCAAACCATGCATGAGCCCAGGGCATTTGCCATGTACACAAAAACAATCTGCCAGTCGCGTTGATCAGTATCCCACCTTGAGCTGCTTGGGCTGGAAGGAGCAGACTGCCTTGCAGTGCAGGCCCATGCCGCGCAGGCTGCTCACAAACATCTGTGGCATGAAGGCAAGGGGGGATGTGTTCAGGCAAGCGCTGCAGCACGTGAAAGAGGAGGCACAGCCGCTGCCTGCACAAGCCACTCACGGCCGCAAGAAGCACATGGCAGTTGCAGGCATGTGTCGATGTGAGCATGCCGGAAGAAGGGCAGGAACAGTGCAGCAGGGCGGCAGCTCTCGCCTTCAGGTCTCGGGGCGTGGAGTAAGCCGACTTCACATCCAGGTACTGCGAAAGGAAAAGAACAGCAGTTTCCACTTTGTTTGAACAGCTCTTGTGAAGCAGCTCTTCATCGCCGCGCACGACCAAGCTGGGTGCACTTTAACGGCAGGTGGGCAGGCAATCAACCAAAATGCCCAGCCCAAACCGCCGCTCACCAGGCCCCCTGGTTCAGCCAGCATGGCAAGGCGCAGTGCATGCCTAACCCACCGGCCCAGCCCACACTCCCTAATCCACACTGCCACTCACCAGGCCGCCCGGTTCCGCCAGCATGGCCAGGCAGGTTTGTGCCGCCGCCGGCGTCAGCCCCGCCGCGATTGCCGCCTCCAGGCAGCTGACGGGCTCCAGCTGCACCGTCAGGCTGAGGGTGGGGTGCCCCCCTGCCGCAGCAGCAAACTCGGACGCGGCGGACGCTGCTGCATCCAGCTCGGCGGCTGCTTCGCTCTTGAAAAGCGCGGCCGCTGGGATTGCCACCATGTTGACCGCTTTGACAGCTGCACCTGACACCGCAAGCGCGGCAGACGCGAGAGCCCGGCCCACTGCACCGCCCGGGGCTGCGGTTTGTTGTGGCGGCTGGGTGCTGCTAGCTGAGCTGGCGCAGGGGTCCAGAGACGCCTGAGCCGGCAGGCCTGGTGAGGCGGCAGCCGGCAGGCTGGGCAAGCGAGGTGCTGCTGTGGCACCGCCTGCTGCTGCACCTGGAGCACCGACTGATGTGCCTGCTGCTGCGCCACCTGCTGTGTCTGCTGCGCCGCTCGCCGCACGCCTGCCCCGCCGCTCTCCCTGCTCCCCTTGCTGCCCTTCCTGCTCCTCCTCCTCCTCCCCATCGCTGTCTCGCTCGCCTTCCCTGCTGCCGTCGGCTGCCTCCCCAGCTGCCGCCGCCACTGCCGCAGCGGTCGAGGGCGATGCGCCGAAAGCCGCCCCCGGCTGCAGCGCCACATGCAGCGCCACTGCCTCGCCAGCCAGCAGCTGGGGGTGCTGCTGCACCAGTGCAGCCAGCGACAGCTGGGCGGTGCCGATGCGCAAATCGGACACCACCCCAGCTGGATCGCCACGCAGCTCAAGCAGAACTGTCTCCCCGCCTGCCAGCTCCAGCGGCAGCGGCCAAAAGGACAGCACACCGCCAGCGCCCTTGACGTTTTTGCCGCGGCTGCTGCTGTCGCCCGCACTGGCATTTGCCTTGCCGCCGTCTTTGCCGGCGGTCCACACGAACGCGTCGCTGCCGTGCGCCCGCCCGCGGCCGGTCCTGCGGAGGGATTGGGTTGGGGAGGGCAGCAGCGTGAGCAGCATTGCATACTGCAGTGAACTATGCATTGCATAATGCAATGTGAGAACTCTGCACCTGCCACGACTGCACATCAGCCCGCACACAACAACCCAGCAGCATCTTGCTGCTTCTGGATCTCACCTGCTCTTGGGCAGCTCCACCACTGTGCTCCTCATCTTGCCCTTGAGATAGGGCGCCTCCCAGCCCGCGCTGCCCAACCCGGCGTTATGAAACAGCCAATTCTTCAACTATGGCCCACCTGCTCTTGGGCAGCTCGACTGCTGTGCTCCTCAGCTTGCCCTTCAGATACGGCGCCTCCCAGCCCGCGCTGCCCAGCCCTCCCACGCATCGCAGCGAGAGGCGCAGGCGCCAGTGGCGGGCAGGCTCGCCCAGCAGCGGCAGCGGGGTGCTGCGGCTGCCGTTGACTGCTGCATTGATGGCGTGGCCGAAGGCGTTGAGCCACTCAGTAGGCCGCATCGCCTGCAGGGGGTGCAGTCATGAATGAGAACATCAGCGCATGTGCGGTCGCGATGTAGTGCAGTCCTGCTGTGGGCCGCATCGCCTGTTGTAGGTTGAGGAGGGGTGGGTGGGTGGGAGTGTGGGGTTCAGCCGCATGTACTGCCTTGGTAATGCGCAGCCAGATAGCACTTTGTAAGCTATCGCATGCAAGGCGGCAGAAACCCCGCCATCCCCGTGCATGCGATTGCTGCCTGCGTCACGACTGCGCCCGCCCCGCTGAGGCAATTGTTGATGAACACACATCGCAGTGCGCTCTTGTAAATTCCCTGTATCGCTCACCTGCTTAGCGATCAGCGCCTGCCCTGCCAAGCACATCGCTTGCCAGCAAGCAATGTGCACTTCGTGCATGCCCCCTTCTGCTCACCTGCTTTGCAATCAGCGCCTGCCCCGCCGAGCGCGCGCAGCCGCGGGTGCAGGGCACGGCTGTGGTGATCGCTTGGGTGACGAGCTGGCCGGCCGAGCCGTGTGCCACGCCCGCTCCCCGCAAATCGTTGGGAGTGGTGGGGTTCACCCTGCACAGAAACAGCAGCCAGCATCAAAGCTGACCAGCAAACAAAAGGGCAGGCTGGTGTGGCGCGTACCAAGTAAGCCGTGCTGTGTACGCAACGGAGCAGCAACCATGCCATGCAGCCGCTGCAAGCCAAGGACAGGGAGCAGCCCAAACAAAAAGGATAAAGCCAAAGCAGCTGCAAGATAAGGAACACGAGGGAACAAGCAGGCCGCCTCACCAAATGTCCCACTCCTGAATAGGAGGATTTATTTACTTGCTTTGAATACAAGAAATATGGCTCACCAGATGTCCCACTCCTGTGCAATGGGCAGGTAGCCGTAGCGGTTGGGCCGCCGCTGTGCTACCAGGTAAGCTGCCAGCCGCTCCGCGGCCTGCTGCAGCTCCGTTGCTGATGGGGCCGCTCCCACTTTTGCATCCAGGGCAGACTGAGACCCGCCGGCAGCGCCAGCAGCAGCAGCAGCACTGCCAGCAGGGGCATTGCCAGCAGCGGCAGATGCAGCCTGAACACTGTCCTGACACTCGGTGGCAGCAGCGGCGGCGCTCATTTCCTGCGGGGCTGGCGCAACCAGGGCTGCTGTGCAGCTGCCATTTCCGCCGCCACTGCCCGCGCCGCTGCCGCCTGGCGAAGTGGGCGCGGCGCCGGCTGCTACAGTGGGCTGCGCGGCATCCAACCCTACTGCTGTTGCTGCTGCTGCCGCTGCTGCTGCCGCGGGTGGTCCCGCCTGCGCTGCCGCAGGTGGTCCCGCCTGCGCTGCTGGCACCGGTGCAGCCTCCTCCCCGCCGCCATCAGCCACCGCTTGTGCTGCCCCGCTGCGCACGGCTCCATAGGCTGCCAGGACTGGGTTGTTCTCCAGGCCTGAAGCGAGCACATAAAGACAGGTGTTCTCCAGGCCATAAGCGAATAGGAGCAACAGCAAAGACTGCTGATTCGGTAGTGGTAAAGCGACACTTGGAGGCAGGAGGTCCGGGCCTGCATCCCTCTTGGTTTGCAAGGCACAACCTAGCGCCGTCCAACAGGCGAGGCGCAAAGATATACCAAGTCTAGCCCACACCCAGCCGTCATGAGGGCCAGGTGCAGCAAGCTGATGTCAAAAATGTAATCAGCAAGGCACAGCTTGTGAATGGTCGTCATCTTGAAATCAGCCCCACCCCTCACCTGTCATCAGCGCCAGGTGCAGCGAGGTGATGCCGTGCCGCCGCTGGCTCTTGGCCAGCAGGCGCAGCTTCTTGGCCACCCTGGGGCAGGGCGACAGGGAGATGCTATTCTGGTCAGCATGACAACGTGGCACATTAATGCCAGCACAACACCAGCCGATCACTGAACCATCGGCTCCAGTAACACTTACTGCCCAGTAACTCCCACAAGCTCACTGCTTGGCAGCCCGGAAGCCGGAGGGGTCTTCGGTGCGCAGGATGTCCTGCCACGCCCGGTCGCCCAGCATGCTCAGCGCGGCACCCATGAAGGCTGCGTGCGGACGGGAAGCACAACTGTACAGCTGCTAAGATAGTGAGGCTGAGCATGGAGGAAAGGCAAGGGTCGCCCAGCATGCTCAGCGCGGCGCCCATAAAAGCTGCGCACAGATTGGGAAGCAAAGCTTGCTGGATGGGGCAGAAAGCTGGCAGGATTGCTCGGCTAACTGACGGCATGCGGCAGAGCGGAGCCGCCCGTGCAGCCGCAGGTGTGCCAAGCACAGCAGCCGAAGGCAACACACCAGCTGTGGGTGAGCAGCAACTGAGAACAGCTCTCAAGACATCCAAGACAAGGCGTGCCACACCAGAAACAATCCTCACCTCCATGGCCATAGGCGTGCAGGTGCAGCGGCAGCGGGTCCAGCGGCAGCTCCAGAGGCAGCCCCGCCTCCACCGCATCAGCACTCTGCTCCTTCCTGCGCCGAAAGGTAAGAGGAGTGGACCGGCCCTCCTCTGCTGCCGCCGCCGCCGCTGCTGCACTCGTTGTGCCTGCTGTGCCTGCTGCACCTGCTGTGCCTGCTGCGGTACCATCGTCTGCGGGCGCCTCTGCTTCCAGCTCCACTCGCCGAGAAAGCAGGCGGATGAAAGTTTGGGCGGCCTGCAGCTTGCGCTCGCCGCCCGCAGCGCCTGCTGCAGCACTCCCCGCTGCCGCCTCCGCCGCTGCATGCTCACCAGCAGCAGCCAGTGCCGAGGCGGGCCGCTGTAGGGGCCGCCAGCTGAGGTGCAGCCACACGCTGCCTGCACCCAGGTTCTCTGGTTCTGCATCGTCTGCTGGCACATCGCCAAAGGAGGCGCCCCCTGGGCCGCTCAGGGCTGCCTCGGATGCTGACGCAGCTGGTACGCCTGCTGCTGCAGCCGGGGCGGCTGCAGGCACAGCCTGCAGCGCAGCAGCTGCATCCGCTACTGCTGCCGCTGCTGTGCCTGCCGTGCCTGCTGCAGCGGGCTCGGCAGGGGCAGCACCCGCTTCGCCAGCGGGCCCTTCTGCCGCCTCGCCAGCTGCGCTTGCTGCCTGTCTGCCTGCTTGCCCACCGCTGCTCGCAGCCGCCACGTCATCAGCAGCGGGCGCCTCTGCTGCTGCAGCTGCGCCAGCTACCTCCGGCCCTGCTGCTGCTGCTGCAGCTGCGCCAGCCGCCTCGTGGCCTGCTGCATCCTCTGCCGGCTGCCCAGCCCCCTCGATCTTGGCTTCAATTTTAGCCTCCAACGCATCCTGAGCCTCGCCCACTTGCACTAGCTTCTGCTCCAAAGCCTGAGTGAGGCGCGTGGCCCTGCCGCCCTCGAGCTCGAGTGTGACGTGCCGCCAGCTGGCATCTTCTGCTGCTGCTGCCGCTGCATCGCCAGTGCCTGCTGCTGCTGCTTCTGCCGCACCCGCTGCTCCTGCTGCTCCTGCCGAGCCCGGTGTGCCCGCTGTGCCTGCTGCGACTGCCGCCCGCAGGCGCAGCGTGCCGACCGCGCTGACGGTGCCTCCGCTGGAGCACTGCAGCAGGCCTTTGGCCCCTCTGTCATGCACCTGCAAGCAGACATGGGTGGAGTGGGTTGTGTGAGGAGGTAATTTCAGCTGGTTAGAGTAGCCGCAAGGCTCTCAGCAATGGTGGCACCAGGCAGCTGGTCACGTTGCAGCCGGATGGGCGAGGGACCAGTCTGGCGTGCATTTGCAACGCAGCAGTGGCGGCCCTTGCATGGCCTCGGCACATTCTGGCAGCACTCGTGAGATACACGGCAGCGTTGCTCCCACAGCACAAACACGCTTGACTTGGGACCACACAAACAGCCCCACTTGCCCCTCAACCGCTCGCTCGCCTTGAGCTGCAGGCGGTCGCTGCCCGGCTGCACCGCCACCCAAGCACCCAGGTAGGCTACCGTGGCGTGGCTGACTGCAGGGGCGGTGGCCCACTTGGTGCCATCCCCCAGGTGGATCTGCAAAGCAATCAAATGGGCGGGCAAAAGAGCTGGGCAGTCGGTGCGGCGCTGCGGGACCGGCACCGGCGGCGGCAGGCGGCGGCGGCAGCAGCTAGTGTCAGCAGTCGATTGCTCTCGGCTCAGATGGGAGTTGTGCCTAGTGTAGCTGGGCATCACAACAGCATAGAGGCGGGGCACTGTAAGAGCTGGGTAGCAGGGTTCAGCACGGCTCTGGGAGCAGCAGGGGCTCACAGCGGCGCACCTCTGCAACCACCGATGTCCCTGCGGCCGGTAGACCGAGCACCGAGTGCAGGCGCAGCTCGATGGCCGGCGCCTGCGGCTCCATCCTTCCTGTGGGCCTCCTCGAGCCCTCTCGCTGCCCCGAGGGCAATGAACGCGGGCACACAACCCCAGATCTTCAAACCAGAGCCAACCTGCCGTGCATGCTGCGGAGCGGCGGCAGCTGTTGCCCCCCTGCCGCCCTGTGCAAGTTGAGGGAGCTTAAGCATGCACAGCCCTCCACCTTGCACACCGCAAAACGCTGATCACTTTGCAAGGCAAGTTACAAGCAATCAAGAGGGTTGGGACAGGCACGTGCAGCAGTGGCCGTGAGCCAGCAGTGCGCAGCAAGCAGGCAGGCAGGCCCCAATGACAGGAGGTGGTGGGCGCAGCAGCTGAGCGCATACCAAGAAGAAACAACAGGCGGGTAGGCATGGCGCGGCTTCAAGCCAGCAAACAGGCAGTGCGGGCGCTCAAGCAAGGCTAGTCAGCCCTTCCAGCTTCACCCTGCAAGCCGCCACTATTTGCATCGCATCGGCGCAGGGCTGGATGTGCAGCTCTGGCCGCCGGCGCTGCCCCTGCACAATGCAGGCCCAGTCAGTGGGAGGCAGGGCCTCGGTTCCGCTCACAGCCAGCAGGCGCAGCGGGGCATGGCCCACTGCCCAGTTGACAATGGCAGTCATGCCATCACCGCAGCTGGCAGCCTGCACCACAGCCACATGCTGCAGCTGGGCCGCTGAGCGCAGGCGCTGCAGGCTGGCGTGCAGCAGCGTGGCAGGCACGCCCAGCTCCCGCAGCTCTTTCAGCCATGGCCCACTAGGCAGTGCGGCATCATGGGGCTTGGACTGCACAATGCCCAAGACGTGCAGGGTGCAGCGCGGCAGGGCCACGCTGACAGCGGCTGGCAGGCTGATCAGGATGAGCTGCCGCAGGTTGGTCAGCCGCGGCAGAGCCTGGGCGCATACCGCCGCGTCCTCTGGCTGCTTAAGGGTGCCCTCCTGAAGGCGCAGCGAGCGCAAGCCGGTCAGCCGGGGCAGGCAGTCGGGCAGGCGGCAGCGTCTGAGAATCAGATGCTGCAAGCCGCTCAGGCTCCAGCACCCGAAAGTGTTCCGGCGAGCATGACACTCGCGTGAGGTAGAGGGTGCGCAGGTTGGTCAGGGCGGACAGCTGCAGCGGGTGGGGTTGGGCGGGGCAGGGAGAGTGGGTGGGAACCCCAGGCCGAGTGCACCCAACTCATACTGCACCCTGAAATGCCCAAGGGGCCCTGCAGGGTGCTCGCATGTGGTGTGCTGATGCCACCGCTAGCCGGATGCCCTTCGCAAGCATTCCGAGCATCTCTGCACACTGGAACAAGTGCGCTGCTGCGCATGCACATGCTTGACGGCTTTGGGTGCCTACCTGGCTGGGCAGGGACACTGCCTGCTGTTAAGGCGCTGGAGGGTCCGCGGCAGGCTGCACGCGCGCCTCACTTCAACAACCTCGCTGCTCATCAGCAGCAGGTCTTGCAGACCTGACAGCTGGCACAAGTCAGCAGTGACACACAGATCCTCTGCGCTGGTCACTATCTGCACTTGGGTGGGGCACAGGCGCAGGCTATGTCGAGCATTTGGCGCAGCCAGAGGAGGGTGTGCTGTGTCAGGCGCCAGTCTAACTCAGGGTCCATGGAGGCACAACTCATGCATCCCTGCTGGTGCACACCACACGTGCACCGACACAGCTCTCAACCCCGACAGCTGTACGCACCAAGCGGCGCAATGCCGTCAGCCCGCTAGCCCACGAGGAAATCGTCAGGGCGAAGCCGCGCTTTGCGCACAGCTCGAGCCGCTCCAGGCTGCTGCATGCCTGCAGCAGGCTGCCCAGCAGCATGCCTGCCTCTGTCCAATCGGCGGGCCCCATGTTTGGGGCGGGCCGCAGCGTGAGGAGAAGCTGCTGCACGTGCGGCGCTGCAACGCACTGCACAAAGTGGCACAGCGAGCGCAGCGGCTCCAAAAACTCCTGCGGACCGCTGCCGTCCGGCGGGTTCGCTTTGCCGATCTATATCGTCAGGCTGTGCAGCACGGTAGCGCTGTTGGCTGCTGCGCGCAGGCGCCGGCAAACGAGCGCCACGTGCCGCTGGGGTGCCGCATTCCTGCGGCATGGATGGGTCACGTGGGCCGCAGCGAGCTCAGTTGGTGGGCAACTTGCACCTCAAACAGAGTGCTGCCCTCTGCAGCTTCCAGCAACCTACAATGGTCTGCACGCAAAACATGCACCAGACGTGCCCTGGGGACATGTGTGTGAGGCCTGACTGGACGAACAAAGTGAACCGTGCCACACTCGCTCGGCACACAGTCCTTCCCCCCAGCACCCACCGCTCAGACACAAGCGAGCAGATGGTCTCCAGCACCTCGTCCGGCAGACTCAGCAGGGTGGCGCTGCCTCCAGGCGCCATGGCGGGTGCACGTGGTGTCTGCAAGGCAGGCAGCGGCGGCAGAGGGTGAAGAGCGGCGGCGGCGGCAGGGCGGCGGCAAGGCAGGGCGGCTGGGCACTGTCCCACACTTGCAATTGAGCGGCTCTCGCAAGGCGAGGCTCGGTAGCTCGCCTGGAAGCTCGGGGGCAGGAAGCGCAGTGTGGGTGCCCAATTGCGCGAGCGATTGCGGCGATCGACCCTCAAATCTGAGTGTGGAGCACTAGGTCTGGCTGAAGAAGCGGCAAAGGCGGCTGAAGCTGCAGTTTTCACGCCGCCTGAGCTGGCGGAGATGGCGCAACCCTACCAGCCGAACCGGAGCCAATCGGCCCCAGGGAGGCGTAGGCAACATCGTGCAAGTCTGATGAATGCGTGGGGCGGTGCTGCGACACCACCCCGCAAACCTAGCCCGGCTGCCACTGCTGGTGGCGCACGCAGCCCTCTGCCTGGCCGCACCACCCCATCCCGCTCGCCACCAGGCGATCCGTGTGCCTGATCGGTCGTGTGCAGCGCGGCCCAACACCGCCGCCAGCGGCAGCGCCAACCGGGCTTGCAGCGCCGACGAGATGGCGCCGATTGAGCGGCAGCCCGGCGAATGGGAGTCGCCGATCACTAGCCAGCTCATCACCAGCGCGGTGGGTGAACACGCGCGCATGCCAGCTAGCTGCACAGCTGTCACAGCTGCTCAGCAGGGGCGCCCGTCGATGCAGTTGTACCGCTGCATTGGGAAACTCGCCCATGTTCTCCCGTTTGCCAGCTGCCAGAATTGCCAGTCACTGCTGCATGCGCCGCAGGCCGCAATGGGAGTGAATGATGCTTGTGGCTCACTGTGTGAGCAGCTGCAGCGCGTTGTGCAGACCGTACTATGTGCCGCACACTCGATTCGCATTCCTCTGTTCAGCCCTCCCTTCTTGTCCATGCCGACCAACAGCGCACTTGCCGCAGCCGGACTAAACCGCGATTGCTGCGCCCCTTTCTCCTCCGTGCAGACCAAGCGGCTGGGTGCGGTCAGCTTTGCAGCCAACGGCGACCTGCTGTGGCTGGAGGGGCGGCCCGCTGAGAAGGGGCGCCAGGTGCTGGTGCGCAGGTGCGCCTCTTGCCGCTTCCGCACGTGAACACGTGAGCGCATGTGGATTTGCCATCTGTGCCACACTCAAACAACCATCAGATTACTGTCCCGATTGTGTCGTTTGTTGCCGCCATGCAGACCTGGGCAGCGGTGAGGTGACCACGCTGGTGCAGGGGGCAGACTTTTACGCCTGCCCACGGACCAGCCCTGACGGTACCAAGTGAGCTGCTGCCTGAGGCTGCTGACTGCCTGCATACGAGTGTGACATGCGGGATAAATCCATTGTGTTTCTCGATGTGCTTCATGTCCCGTGGCCTGCAACTACGTCGCCTGTATCTTGTGGTGTCTCGAATAGTGCCACTCTAGCATGCGGTTGCATGGTTGCACTCCATGACTTGCAGGCTGGCCTGGGTCAGCTGGCAGCACCCCAACATGCCTTGGGACGACACAGAGCTGTGGGTGGCTGATGTGGCACCCGACGGCACCCTGTCTGGGCAGCGCAAGGTGAGGGCAACAGCGGAATGCTAAGCCAGTTGGGCGGAGCATGGGTGCAGGTGTTGGGTGGCAGCGCAGTCGGGGGCGGCAGGCAGGACAGCCTTGATCCGCTCATGCTCGAGTCTGCTGGGTCGAATCGGCCTGCGCGTGCCGGTAACCACTTTGCGGCCCACACGTTATAGCCTCTTCCCTAGTCACCCCTTTTGCGCAGGTGGCGGGCGGCAAGGATGAATCGGTTGTCCTGCCGCAGTGGGGTCCTGATGGCTCGCTCTTTTTTGTATCAGGTGAGCTGCTATTGAACTTAATTTATAGCTAGGCGGATGGTGAGTGAAGCTGAGCGAGGAGGAGCGGGTAGCGTGCGGCCCTGCTGCAAACGTGGCATAGGGACTGCTGATTACATGCGCCTCCGCCTCCTCCCGCAGATGCGCCCGATGGCTGGTGGAATCTGTGGGTGCTGCCGCCTGGCAATGGCACGGTAGGTGTCTGATTGGCACAGCTACACTGGCATTGCCGCTGCACATCAAGCGGCTGCAGGGACTGGCATGTTGCACAGCACGAATCTCATGGTCTGCAAACATGCAGGTCTCACTGCTGCACATGAATGTGAGAACTCGCATTTCAGCACAGCCTGCATCACTGCTCTTTCCCACTGCATGCAGGCGCGGCGGCTGCTGCCCATGGAAGCCGAGTTGGCGGCGCCCATGTGGGTGTTTGGACAGAAGCCGTACCACGTGCTGCGGGACGGTCGCATCCTAGCGGTGTTCAGCGACCCTAAAGAAGCCGGTGAGGCTTGTTCATTACAGCGGCGGAATGTGCGCTGCATGCGCTGCTAGTGCCGCAACCAAGTCTGGCTGTGCTGTGCATTGCAAGCGACTGGGACGTCGCAAGGCGTCAATGTGCTGCTGAGCAATGCATTAAACCAAAACACTGCCTGTGCAGGGTCAACGCTCGCGCTCATCGACCCAGCCAGCGGCAGCATGACTCGCCTGGACACACCCTTCACCTCTTACTCCGGCCCCACGCTGGCGGTGCATGAGGTGCGTTTTCTTGCACAGGCCTAACCGTTGGTGAGTGTTGGGTTGAATGCAGAATGTGCTGCAGTCGTTTGGCAGCGTTCTCGCTGCACCTGCCTCCCGAATTCAAGTTTAGGTTTACAGCGTTTGAGAATCTCTTTTCCATGCACCCACGTTTCAATTGCAGTCCCCCGAAGGCGGTGTGCGTGTTTCGGCAGCGGCGGGCAGCGCGCTGCAGCCGGCAGCCATTGCGCTGCTAGAGGTCGCCAGCGTCGATGCACTGGCGGGCAGCAAGCCGGGCGACTGGCAGCTGGTGCAGTTGTCGGCGGCCACCCAGGTGAGATTATAAGCGGTTCGCTGTTTTAATCGGGAGTGTTTCTAATTGGTAGAGTGCAGGCATGCCTGCATGAGGGTTGGCTGTGTGGGTGAGACAGCAGGCGGCTGCTGATGCCCATTACAGACAGCTGTGCATCTCCGCTGCTCTTGCTGCAGGTGGACTCTGGCTATCTGTCTGAGCCGCGGGCAATCGAGTTTCCCACAGAGGGCGGCCTCACCGCCTACATGAACTTCTACCCGCCCCAGAACAAGGCGAGTTTGCTGCAGTGTTGCTGTTTGGTGTCAGTTGTTCTGGTTCATCCGCGTCCTTGCTGCCACGGGCGCTGCTCACACTCCTGGTCAGCCGGGTCTCCCTGCACTGCTTGCTGCCTGCAGGACGTTGCAGCGCCTGCAGGCGCCCTGTCGCTGCTGCTGCTCAAGATCTACTGCTGACAGCCTCTGTGTTTACATGTATCTGTTGCAGAACTTTGTGGCGCCCGCGGGCGCTCTGCCGCCGCTGCTGGTCAAGATGCACTTCCAGCCGAATCTCCATTTTGCATGCTCATTTTCCGTGCGCTCTCCACCGCCTGCAGGACTTTGTGGCGCCTGCCGGCGCCCTGCCGCCGCTGCTGGTCAAGATTCACGGCGGCCCCACGTCCCAGGCTTCGACTGCTTTCAGCTTGGGCCTGCAGTACTGGACGAGCCGCGGGTGGGAAGCTGGTTCTGGGTGACTTTTTGGTTGATTGAACTAGCAGCTTTGGGCTGCTTTCAGAAGCAGCCTGGACGCCTGGCCCTGCATTGCCGAACAGGGGCTGGTATCCATGCTGACCTTTTTACAGCAGGTTAACGTCAGGTGTCCAATCCACTGCCGCACTTCCCTGCTGCAGCTTTGCCATCGCAGACGTCAACTACGGAGGCTCAACAGGCTACGGCCGGGCCTTCCGCAAGCGGCTGGCAGGGCGGTGGGGCATTGTGGATGTGGATGACTGCTGCAACGCTGCGAAGCACCTGGCGGAGTCGGTGCGGTTGTGAACGAGTACTCAGTTGGGCAGGAGCTGCTGACTGCTGTCTGCTATGCTGCTATAGCCGTGGCTGTGGGCCGCTGCTGCACTGCCGCTTCTTTGCGCTGCGCAATGCAGCTGCAGTGCACACCCTTGACTGCTGCTGGCGATTGTCACCTTGCCACCATTCTCCTCCTTCAACCTGCGCAGGGGCTTGTGGACCCGCAGCGGCTGTGCATCGACGGCGGCAGCGCGGGCGGCTACACAACACTGGCCGCCTTGGCCTTCAGGTGCGTGGGATTGGCCGGCAGTTTTTGGGTGGGCCACCAGGTAACTTGTGTGGCGTTTTGGCGGGCGGCAGCCAGTGCTGCACTGCCAACCCGGAGCAGCTGGCCTCTTACCTGACACAGTTTGTGTCTGATCCCCCTTATGCAGGGATGCCTTGTCTGCACGCGCGAGCCACTACGGTGGGACTGACCTAAGAGCCTGAATTCATCGCATTGCTCCCACCCCTGCACCCACCCATGCAGGGATGTCTTCTCGGCGGGCGCCAGCCACTACGGCGTGGCCGACCTGGAGCTGCTGGCGCGAGACACGCACAAGTTTGAGAGTCGGTACCTGGACGGCCTGATTGGCCCATACCCCGAGGTAAGCTGCGACGCACGAGCCAGCGGCAGCTGAGCAATCTCACTTGCAAAAGAGAAGGAATCAGGCGGGATAGGCAGCCTGCCCTTCCCTTCCACATGTTAGAGTGGCTCGGCAGAGCCCGGTCTGCCCCTCCCTCCACTGCCGCAGGCCAAGGCGACCTACCAGGAGCGCTCGCCGCTGCACTCGCTGGACGGCTTCAAGGCGCCCGTGGCCTTCTTCCAGGCGAGTTCAGGCACCCACCTGTTTGGTGCCACATGCTTGCTGCCTTGCAAAGGAGGGACCCCATGAGTCTGTGTGATGGCAAATGGGTTAATCAGCGCACCGCCTAGCCAAATGGTGCACCCATACCACGCAGTGGCAGGCGCGGCAAGGGTTCGCATCTTGCAGCCAGCCTCAGCAGCCTGCGGTTTGCGGCTGTCACCCTGCCTGAGCGCATGCTGAGGAGTGTACCTGGCATGGCTTTTACTGCCTGCTGCAGGGGCTGGAGGACGAGGTGGTGCCCCCCAACCAGGCCCAGGCAAGAGACATCAATCATTAGCATTGCATGCTTCACCAGCACCGCACATGCGTAGCTGGCGCGGCGGCCACTTGAGTTCTGGCTGCTGCGTGCCGCCAGCCAGGCAGGCGCAGTTGCGGTGGTCTGCAATGCACACAACTCCAGGCATCAAATCTGTTTAGTCCATAATCGCCCGCAGGTCATGTACGACGCGCTGCGGGAGCGCGGCCTCACCACCGCCCTGGTCATGTTTGAGGGGGAGCAGCACGGCTTCCGCCAGGCGGCCAACATCCGGTGAGACATTCTTGTAATGTGTTTGGGTCTGAGGGTGGGGCTGGGTAGTTAGAACACAGCTTTACAGTCCCTAACCACCAAGCAGCGCGGCATCCGTCAGGCCGCCAACATCCGGTGAGGTGCTTGGCAATCTGTGCACATGCTGCTTGCTGCCTGTCGGCGTGCAGTGCAGAAAGCAGAGAGTTTGGTGCCAAGCCGCTGAGCAGCGCTCCGCTGACCTGAGTTCCATGGATCCATGCTGCTGCAGGCAAGCATTGGATGGCGAGCTGTACTTCTATGGTGAGCGCCCTTGTGGAGAGGGGGTGCAGGGGCCCATGAGGGGCTGCACCTGTGCATGGGTCGAAAATCCGCTACAGCAACCGAGGCGGGCCTGCTCCTGCTGCCACATGACAAGCGGGTGGTGCCGGCATATGCAAATTAAGCTGCTGACTGCTCGATCACTTTGCCCTCCCCTCCGGCTTCCTTGCTTCGCCGCAGGCAAGGCGCTGGGCTTCAGCCCCCTCATGCCGCCCGACTTCCCTGGAATGGACATTGCCAACATTGTGTGCCAAGCAGAGGGCATGCCGTTGCCGCTGCTCAAGTCGTTTGCTTCGTACCGAGGAGACGGCAAGGTGGCTTGAGCCGCCTTCTGCTGTGAGAGGACCAGCCGAGTGCAAGGGACCTGACGGCAGCGGCAGCGCGGCTGCAGCTACTTTGGGGCGCAAGCTGCTGGCGGCTGGCGAGACATGGCAGTGAGGCACGGCCGTGGTGGGAGCAAGGAGGAACCAGCAGACATAAGGCGCCCCTCTGCCCTAAGACGCGCCGATACTTTTCACCAGCGCTGATTGCAGCAGCCTGCCCGCATGTTACATTGGCCCTGCTGTTTCACCGACAAAGATGCAATCTATCAGCCTGTCCTGCCAAGTCCAAGGCGACTGGCTGGGGCCACGCGGGCGGTGTGGCGGCCCCATGCAGGGGTGTATGGGCCGTAGAGAAGCTATGGGCGGCGAATCAGAGCCGCGCGAATCTGCCACACGTCAATTTGGCCACCGATCGCCGCCGCAGCCCCAGTTTTCGGCCTCCCAGCGGCAGCTCGGCCCAGCTGGGGGCTATCTGTGCTCTCCTGCACCCTTAGCTGGCGCCTAAGAGTGCACATAGGCGATCCATCGCCCGCTTGCGTCAGGAGGAGCGCTTGCTCGCCGACGCCCTTGGGGCCGAGCCCTCGTAGTGTCGGTAAGCTGTGATGGTGCTTTTGTAGTCTTTAGGAGGACGTGAGCCGGTGGCCCATGGCTGTCGCGCCGTTACAGCTGCCGCCGCCGCTGCCGCCGCCGCCCTGCCGCAGCCGAGGTACCGGTCGCGTCGCCATGGCGCCTGGGGGCAGCTCGACCAACCTGCTGAGCCTGCCAGACGAATTGCTGGCGACCATTTGTGCGCGGGTGTTGGAACCGAGAGCGCAGGGTGACAGGTGCGGCGACAGGGACGCTTCGCAGCTCTCGTTCATTCAACCAAACATTGCTGTTCATGCATGGCATGGTAATCACGCCGTGTGAACCTCTTCATCCACCGCCCGCACTGTTCGGACTTACAGATTCGCTCCGCGGCGGGATGTGGCGCTTGTCTGCCGGCGCCTGCGGGCCGCAGCCAACAGTGCGGCTGCACTGGATCACTTGTCAGTGCGTGTAGGCAACGCGGGCGCGCCCAGCAGCATCCCAGCAGCGCACTTCCTGGGCCAGCTGCGCTCGCTGTGCCACTTTGTGCTGCATGTGGCGGCGCAACACCTGCAGCGGCTGCACCTGGACGTGCATCCTCCTGCTTCGTTGGACGCCGGCGACTGGGCTGAGGCGGGCTTGCTGATTGGCAGCCTGGTGCAGGCGTGCAGCAACCTCAAGCGGCTGACTTTTGAGCTGCACGGCGGCTTCAAGTGGACGCTGTCTCCCTGGGCCAGCAGTCTGACGATGTTGCGCGTATTGGTGAGTGCATGCGGCTGCGCTGTAGCGCGGGTTGTCATCAGGCTGCCATGCAGCCTTTCCATGTGTGTCTTGCTGATCTTCCGGCGTCCCCTTGGTTGCTGGCCCTTCGCGCAGGTGCTGCACAGCCGCGGCGTGCTGCACGTGTCCGGCGACCTGCGTGCGCTGTCAGCTCTGCAAGAGCTCACGCTCCTCAGCGGCCAGCGAGTGGTGGTGGAGCCCACGTGCCTCCTGCCGACCTCGATGACTGCCCTTGCTTTGGAGAACGCCCACCCCCTGCCCAGCCAGGTGCGTCCCCCACCCCCCGGCACGCTGAGCAGCCCATGTGTACGTTTGACAGAAGTGCAGTGCAGAACTTTCTGTTTTGCACTGAAGTGGCGGCGAGTCTGCGAATTGGCTGCTGGTTTTGCAGCATTGTGCCCAGTCGCAGCGAGGCGCCACACAGGAGTGCTTGGCAGGTGGGCTCCCTCCGCGGTGTGCAGACACCTAAGAAACCCAGTGCATTTGCTGTCCCGCAGGTGTCATCCCTTACAAACCTGCAAGTGCTGCGCCTCGGCCGAGTGATCTGCGGCCCTGCGCAGGCTGCAGCGCTACAATGCCTGACCGACCTGCGGATCTTGCAGCTAAGGAATGGCCACCTGCCAGCCGGTCTGGAGCAGCTGACCTCTCTGCGGGTCCTTCTGCTGGAAGCCCACTCGCTGGTACGGCCGCAGGACGTAGCGGCCTTCAAGGAAGCGCTGCCACGGCTCAGCAACCTGCTGCATTTGGACCTGCGAGAGCTTCCGCCGCCAGTTGTGGAGGCCCTGCCGCGTTGCGCCCTGCGCACATTCAGCTTTGTCCCTCGCACGGCAGGCGCCGCCGCCCCTGCTGCACTGCCAGCTGGGCCATGGCTGGCCGCGCTGACGTGCCTGGCTGCACCAGCGGCGCTGCTGCATGCCAGCCTGCAGCACCTGCCTGCAGCAGCCCAGCTGGAACGCATGGCTGTCCTGGATGCCGACAGCTGCACAGATGGCCTGCCTGCCATCATCAGTTGGGCTGTAGGCCATGCCCCGCTGCGCCTGCTGTTTGTCCAATCCAAGCAGCCCATGCCGCATGAGGCTTGGCAGTGTGTGCTTGAGGGGCAGCGCCGCCGGCCTGAGTTGTGCATCAAACCTTGCACTGATGCCCCGGCTGCCACGCCAGCCCTGCAGCTGTTAAGGTCCTGAGGGCCAGCGGCCTTCTTAGCCGTCCTAGGCTACGGTTGCGCCCTGCCTCAACAGTTTTTGTATGTCTATTTCTGAGCCCGCGAGTGTGCACCTGCCTCAACAAGTTTCATAGGTTCTGTAATGCCCTGCCGCACATAGCACATGCATTGCGCACCACGCTGTCACCCCGCCGTCCATGCCCTCACCATCCTCTCATCCTGTCCTCACTGCCTGTCACTGTCATCATGCGCTCATCCCCTGCATGCATTCCTCTCACCCTTCAACATCACATCTCACCGCCCTGCTCAGTCTCCCCGCCTGTTGTCTGCCCTTCACCCTCGCTTTGCTTGCTTGGTTTTTCATTGCACCCGCACCCTTTCACGCTACCTGTACCACTGCACAGCCAACCATTCTTTGCTTGTAAGTTGCTGTTGACATGCTGCTGTTGAAACCCAGTGCGCATGGCAGAAATGTGGGCTAGCAAGGAGCAGGGTGCTTTGCAGCAGGACAACAGCTGGCCTCAGCAAGCAGCGCTGCTCAACTGCCTGCTGAAGATCACAGCGCTGGTCAGCTGCCCGCCAGCTGCCGCCGCCGGTACTGCACCCAGCATGGCCCTGCCGGTACCTTGATGCCAACCAGCTTGCGCAGATCGGGAGGCGGCAGCAGGCCGGCTGGGTCTCCCGGAGGAGCAGGGGCTGCCGACGCCGCTGCTGCTGCTGCTGGGCCCGGAGTGCCTGCAGCTGCTGCGCCCGTTGCTGCGCCTGCTGTGCCTGCTCCGCTCAGCCCCTGGCCCGAAGTGTGCTGCGCAGCTGCCTCCCGCGGCAGCAGGCGCCAGTCAAACAGCAGGAGGAGCAGGGAGGCAATGAGTGCCAGCTCAGCCTCGGCAAAGTAGCGGCCGGGGCACCTGCACGTGTTGGATCAGGAAGGCGTGTCAAAGGGGAGCGGTTTGGCGGTTGACAGAAGAGCGCCAGCTTGGCAAAGTAGGAGGTGGGGCACCGCGGGCATGCGAGGGAGCAGGCAAACCCTGCTAGATACAATGGGTGAACAATTGCCTCGCTCAGCGTTCAGCAGCCCATGAGATATTCTACAAGAGAGCAGCAAGAACAATTTGGCTAGACCTGTACTTGCCGCCACCTAACGCCAGGCCAGACACGCCGCCTGCTCCCACCTAACAGGCGTGAAAGCAACCCGCATCTAACAACAGCACAAAACGCACAGCCTCTCCGCACCTGTATTTGCCGCCGCCGAATGCCAGTCCAGGCACTCCTCCCACGCCCACCACCGCTGCATGGGCCGCGGTGCTGCCGCCCAGGTGCATGCCCTCCCTGCGACGCAAGTAAATTGAGGCATGGACTGTTCGGGTCATATCACCGTGACGATGCCCTCCCTGCAAGCAAATCGCGAGGTTGCAAGGTGTGGTGAGGGCAGCAGCAACCAGTACTGCACCTGTGGCAAGGACAACAGGGGGCCCCTCATGATACCACAACCAAAGGAAACATCGATGGTTTTGAATGCTGGGAGCTTGAAAACCGCACAAAATTCACACCTGTTAGGGCTGTACATGTCGGGTGCATCGCGATACAGCCGGCAGTCCAGGTGGCTCTGGTAGGGAGAGATGGCCACCACATCGCCCTGCAATTCATTGCAGAGATGCGTACCGACCTTAGTGTGCAGGCAGACGTGCAGACAGTTGCAGGCGGCTGAAGGCCTACATGTGATGTAGCGTGCAGTTGCACCTGGCAAACTCGATGCCTGTGATTACAGGTAGCAGGCACAGGCAACTCAACCATCACATCCAGCCCGTGTAGATCCACGGTCAAGCCCAAAAGCTGCAACAGCAGCCCACCTGCTGCACCCAGATGCCCGGCCCGCTGCCGTCTATGCCACCTGGCAGCACGCCATCAGATGCAGCGATGCGCACATCAATGCTGCAGGTGGCAGTTGGAGGTGGGCAGGCAGGTGTGGCTAGAGCGGAGCACAGGCTGCAGGCGGAGTGCCTGCTGCCCCATATCAATGCAAGGCCAGCAGGCAGGCCAGTTCCAGCCGACTCAAGCTTGCACAGCTAACCTGACACAAATGTGCAGCGAGCAGCAAATGTAGGCAGGCATGCAGCAAGTCCCCCACCTGAAGCAGCGCAGGCGGAGCGTCTCCGAGATGGCGGCCGCAATTTGGGAGTGGCGGTTGCAGGCCAGCTCGACCAGGCCCTGCTGCTGCTCCTCGCTCAGCAGCTGCCCTGCCTGCTGTGCATGCTGTGCCTGCTTTGCATGCTGGGGGCTGTCCTGAGCAGCGGCGGCCTCTCCGCTGCCACGGGTGCGTGACGGCGCCTTGGCCGCCGCCGTTAGCATGCCTGCCACAGCGCCAGCGTTTGTGCTGCCATTGGCTGGCTGGCCTGGGAGGCTGCTCAGTCCTGTTGCCTGGCGAGCCTCCGCCACAACAGCTTCCAAGTGCTGCTGGTTTTCAGGGAGCAGCAGCAGGCCCAGCACCCAGAAAATGGTGGGCACGGCATTGGCCTGCAGGCAGGCAGCAGGCAAACATGGGACTGGAATGGGTGGGACAGGGTGGTGCCAGGCAGCGTCGACACTCATCCAACCGCAGCAGCACGCTATGCTCAATCAGTTACCACACACGTCCAACCGAAGCAACACGCTCTGCTCAATCAACTACCCCACACCAACAGAAATGCAGGCAGCCGACGCAGGAAGAAAACACATCCCACTAGAAAGGCTGCGGCCGAATGGCTACAAACAAACAACACACCTGCGAAGCCCACAGCAGCGCCAGCAGCATGTTTGGCACATGTTGGTCTGGTAGCCCGCACGCCTGCAGGGTGACATAGACCAAAGGTGGCATTGACAAGCAGAGCGGTAACAGAGCAGGCAACGCATGCTGCTCTGCAGTGTGCAAGAGCCTCCGCAGGCAGGCAGGCATGCCTGACCAAGCATGTGCAGCTGGCCAGCAGAGTACAACACGGCTACGAAGTGCGACTTGCCTGGATGAGTGTGCCAGCCACCGTCCCATCAAAGTGCCCTGCCCGGTGCGACTCCCTGCAGATAGGCAAGCATTAGAAGCCCTGAGGCAACGGCAGCAGCAGCGACGGCAGCAGCGGCAGGACAAATTGCATGCCGTCTGTGCAGCGGCAGCTTGCAGGCGCTGCCAACTGCTACCCTGCAACCCAGGGCCCCACCTGAGCGCAGCCAGCAGTGTGAAGCAAGCAGCAGGGGCAGTTCCCACAGCCCAGGGTCTCACCTCAGCGCCGCCACCAGCGTGCGGCGAGCAGCCAGGAAGCGCGGCTGCAGCAGGTGCGGCAGCGGGGACGCCGCCATTTCAAAGCCGCCCTCAAACGCAAAGAAAGCGTCCTGCAGGCGCTGCGCCCTACTGCGTCCAGCTGCCGGGCTGCCCTGGCTTGCGCTGCTGTGGGCGCCGCTGCGGCCATCGCTGTCGCCATCGCTGCTGCTGCTGCTGCCGTCCTCTGCACCCTGCTGGCCCAGGAATCGAGGCCCGAACAGCGCTGCCACAGAGGCCTCAAACACGAGACCCTTAAGCTCCGAAACAAGCTCCATCTGGCCGGCAGCCGGCCAGCGCTGCACACGTGGCAGCAGCAGGCGCAGCAGGCGGGCGGTGTGCTGCGGCAGCGCCGAGGGGATCAGCTCGTGCCGCATGGTCTGCGGCAGGGGAATCGTTTGGGTGTGTGCATCAGTGCGCTTGCGCCTAAAAGGACACGGGGTGAGGAAGGCAAGGAGTCCAGGCAGGAGCGGCAGGAGGTCTGCCACAACTGCTGCTTGTTGAGCGAACTATGCTATGCCCGGCGTTGCAAGCATGTCAACAACATGTTGTTGAAAGTGGCAACCATACCTGCAGCATCACGATGTGCCGCGGGTAAAAGTGCTTGGGCGGCAGCCCGAACACTGGCAGGGGCAAGGGGCCAAAAAGCAGGCAGGAAAGTTGAGCTATTGCGCACGGGCAAGCACTGCACCAACACAGCTGCCAGGCAGAGGACGATGATGCAGCCACAAGTACAATCGCTCAAGCTGCAAGCATGGCTTGCAGACTCATGCCACACGTCACCACTTGTGGGCCCCAAACTGTGCAGCGCCCCACCTCGGTGTGTGAACTGCAGGCGGGAGCAGGACAGGCAGCAGTTGTGAGCCCCCTGGTCAGCTCAGCACCAGCAGCGGGCAGCAGCTCCCGGCAGCACCCATGTTCCGCCAGCGGCAGCACGCAGCCCCACCGCATGCAGTCGAGCCTCGCACCTGCTGCACCGCCGGAGCAAAGGTAAGCAGCGTGTCGGGCGCTGTGAAGTAGCACTGCAGCGCGGCTGGCGCGAAGACAAACGTCATGCGCTGCCCCAGCAGGCGTAGCGTAAAAGCGTCGCCATGCTGTGCAGCGCGGGTGGGACAGTGGGGGAATGCTGGCAAGGTGTTGATTTTGTAAGCCGGCGCAGGTGAGGGCAGGGCCAGGGGGTACAAGCCCTGTGTTCCCCACAGCACATCCTGTAATCATCAGGTCATGGAGCCACCCCTTACCTTCTCCCGACATTGCCGCAAGAAGTCGGCCCCGCCGCTGCCCAGAGCCAGAGCTGAACCGAGCACCGGCAGGCCGGCAACGACAGGCGGCACCTCCGGTGGCGGCGCACCCTTGGCGGCGGCCGCCCAGGCCGACAGGCGGCGCTGCAGCTGAACGCGGCGCAGGATCGACCGCAGCCAGGCGAGCAGTGCCACCAGCAGCGCCGCAACGGCGCAGCTCGCCCACTCGAACTGCATCAGGCCGTCCTCCGGCGCAGGCAGCCGCCTAGCAAGTTGATGAAGCGATCATAACACAGAATATCGAATCGCACAGCCGACCGCTTGGGGTTGCCTGCCGCCGCCTCGCTGCCGCCGCTGCCGCCACGGTCGCCGCAGAGCGCGGCGGGCCACATTCGAGCGAATGCGGGGCGGTCTTAGCAGACTTGTTAAAGAGGCCATGCGTCGCCACTAGAATACACTAATACTCAGTGTTAGAAAAAGCTGGGGCGACAGCGGTGCATGCGCATGGCAACGACCTGTTTGGACCGCCTGGGCGGCACCGGCGCTGCCCAGCAGTCTTGGTGGCAGTGGGGGCTGCGTTGGCCTGTGCCCATGCAGGTGCTCTGCATGGCAGGAGTTCGCTGGCAGTTCTGGCAGCTGGAGAATGATTGCAGCAGCTCCATTCAGGCTGGCGGCAGCGGCGGCCTGCAGTGCAGCCATGCTTGCGGCCGGCTGGCACAAGCCTGCGCTCCATGTCCAAATGCCTTTGGTCCCTGGCCGCCCCTGGCAGGACTCCTATGAGAGGACCGGCCAGCTTGGCGGTCTAGATGCGGTGCGCATGCTGCCATAGTACAGCCGCCCCACTGCTCAGCCGAGATGCTGGCCCCGGCCGGCGGTGGTGTGCGAAGCGGCGGTGCAGCTAGAGCTTAGGCGCCGCGGGCTCCACCAACCACCTGCATTGACGCTTTGCTGGGCGCTCAGGAAATGTATAGCACAGTCTGTAAGTTTGTCCAGCGTGAGACCCAATGAGACGAAGTGAGCTGACGGGCACTTGAAAGGAAGGGCGAGGTGCAAGGCGCCGGCGCCGGAGCGGCAGCTGGCGGCACCCATGCAGCCGGAGAGCAGCGGCGGCGGCAAATTGCGAGTCACTGTCGTATCTCGGCATTCTTTCGGACGCCCAGGGTGGCTTGAGCCGTCGCCTCAAACCGCGCCCGGCCTCGCCGGTGTTGGCAGCGCCACCAGCAGGCGGATCGGGCACCAGCACAGCTTTGTCGTTCGCCAGGCTGCCTGCGAGGCGCACCGGCGGCTTTCTGAAGCTCGCGGGACTTGCCGGTGAGCCGCTGCTGCCTTGGCCGCCTGGCTGGACCGCCTGGCTGCATCCCACCGCCAAATTGAAGCACCAGGCCTGCCGCACGGAGCCCTCCGCCGCTGGCCACCCAACCGCCGCCCTCGCCGTGCACCCGGCGCCACTCTGCCCTCTTCAGGCTGCGTCCGCGCCAGGCCGCCGTCGGCTCACAGCCAGGAGGTGCGGCAGGACCAGCCCCAGGCTACAGCAGCACTATGGACGACCTGATGATGCTGCAGATGCTGCACCCTGATTTTGAGGTGAGCCTGCGGGGCTCACCTGAGCCGGCGGGGCTCGGAAGCGTTGGTTGCAGAAGCTGTGGGCTGCACGCTGCTAACCAGACCCATTCCAGCCCGTCTTAGGATTTGAACCAACCAAACGAGACGCTCAATCCCAACACAACAGGACGAGGTGCGCCGGCCGATGGAGGACAGAAGCGTGTGCCTGCAGCAGGTTGAGGACCGGGCGACTCGCATCCAGGAGAGCCTGCTGCAGCAGCTGCGCAGGGGTCAGACGGATGAAGACCTGCGGCGCGCCGCCATCCTGTTCGGCATGGGCACAGGCATGGTGCTGGTCACCAGGCAGGTGCGGCGTGTCATGCTGCCACAAGCGTGTTGTGGCAGTTGTGCAACCTGTTGAGGTGTGCGCACTGCATTTCTTTGCATAGGAATCCATCAACCGTCCGATGGACACCCCACCAATCCCACCCGCTCCCAGGGCCTGCTGCCTGTTCGTGGAGTGAAGCTCTTCGGCATGAAGGCCGCCATCGCATCAAGCACGCTGGAGCAGTTTGACGAGGCGGCCAATGCGCAGGTGGTTGGCATGCTGGGATTGGAGGCCGCCTCTGGGACGCAGCCGTGGCATGTCAACAAGTCGAGCCCTGTGCAGGGCAACAGCAGCTGCTGCTGCCTGATGGTCAGCGATGCCTTGGTATGTGGTTGTGTAGCCGCTCAGCGCCTGCCATGTTGCACGTTGTTAGGTGAGTGCTTCCCTCCCACCAGCACGCGCCGCCCCCTCCCCACCTTCCCACAAGCAGCTGCAGAAGCTGGAGGAGGGCGGCGACTCGCGGGCCAAGGCCAAGGCGGCAGGAGGATTCCTGCAGGCCGCTGCCCGGCTGGTCTCCAGCAACACCTCGCTTGCCCACGTGTTTGTGAGTGCCTGCTGCAAGGCGACTGGCTGGTCGGAAAAATGGTGTCTTCATAATCCCCAAGTGGATCCAGCCACCCGCTGCCCTCCGCCCTACCTGCCCCTCCGCCAGGTGGAGCGCGTGCTGGTGAGCGAGCGCGTGGCGGTGGAGGTGCTGCGCCACCTGGCGGGCTTCGCTCGGACCATGCCACCTGCGCTGCTGGCGTTCATCCGCCGGTGTGAGCCCACATCAGTCAGCGGCCAGGAGGGCTTCGACTCTGCATGCAATAGAGACAATGGCAGAAGTAAGCAGTGGCGTCTGGGTCCCCTCTTGCCGGCGATTACCATTGCCGACACGCCTCTGATCCCCTCTTACCCGCCTGGTACCTTCGTGCATTGCAGTGCACCCCGGCTTCTGCCTAGACGAAGAAGTGGAAGCCTTCGACCCCCGCTCGCGAGCGGCGCTGGCTTATGCTCCGGTGTGCGGCCTCTCCGACCCGCTGCTGGCAGAGTTCTTCAGCTCCAACCTGCTGACGGAAACCGAGGTGTGGATGCCCGGCCTGTTGAGTGTGTGGCAACCATTGCAGCTGCGGCCGCAAGCACAGCACCGCCGAGTCTGCCCAGCTGCCTCATGCATTGCTGCACAGGGTGTCATGCGTCAGCAGTTCAGTTTTGCAGTGCGGCCCTACCCTGCTCTCGAGCCACACCTAATGTTCTGCCCTGTTCATCCGCCTGCTCTTCAGGACCCCGCGCTGGCGGCGCTGGCGCAGACGGTCGCCGCTGCCGAGCCTGCAGGGCTGTCGGCCAAGATTGGTTTCGGTGGGTGCACCTGCGGCTGCAGGGTGGCTGAAGGCTGCTGGTCGGAAAAGCAAAACCATGCACTCAGGCAGCCAGCGGCTGTGCGGTACTGGCCTCTTCAACATTTTCTCCCTGCCTCTTGCCCCTGCCCACTTGCCGCAGCCTCCCAACTGGCCATGGATGGCCTGCAGCGCACGATTTTTGACGCACGCTGGTGCGAGGCCTGCGAAGTGATGCAGCAGCAGGGCTTCCACATCGGAGCTGACGATGGCGAGGGCTGGCTGTGGGTGAGTTTTCCCAAAAGACTGCTCTGTTTGCCCTGCTGATTCAACAGATGGCAGGGCACATGAGCGGCGCTGGCAAGCATGCATGGCTCAGTGCTCGTGCCCTCACCATGCATGGGATACCATGCCTGCTGTACACGTGTGCGTGACATAACAGCGCAATGCACCCACCCTTGCACGCAGGAGCGGGCGCTGCACGAGCGGATGGAGGCTGTGCTAGACTTCATCTCCGCCTGCGATGTCAGGGAGTTTGTGCTGAAGGTGGCGTGCTCCGCTGAGCTGCTGGACCCCAGCGACACCGCCGCCATCAAGTGGCTGCTGGGTGCGATGGCCAGTGCTCTTACTTTGTATCCTGCGCCGGTTTGCACCACACCAGCAGGACTGTAGCTGGCATGGACAGCATGTGCCTGCATGGCTTGACAGCCTTCCCGCCCCACTTGCTTTGGGAGATGCTCGCAACGACCCCTTCTCTCTGTTGTCTCCTACCCCTGCAGAACTGCACACTCGGGTGTCACTGCTGATGCAGGCAGTGGAGCAGGCGCGCCTGGTGCCCACCGCCACCCTGGCTGTGCTGCAGGGCATTGGTGACTCTCTCGCAGGCATCACGCGCAAGCTGCGCGAGCTGGAGGCGGAGCGGCGCATCGGCGAGCCGCATGCCACCCTGCTGCGTACGATCAGCTCCGAGCCGGCTGCTGATGTGGAGCATGTGCGCAAGGTGGGTGATGCAGTAGGGCAGGGGTGCTGCTGCAGGCTTGGTGGATGTGCAAGTGTTGTGCCAAGGGGGTAGCTGCTGCTGGGTGGCTGCTGGCCCGTCGTGCACTCACTGCTTGCAGCAGTTGCGGCATTAGCAGCAGCATCCCACCGGCCTGCCTTGCCTGGTGCCCCTCCTTGGCAGGACGAGGGTGAGCGCGGCACGGCGGCATTTGACGCAGCGCGCACGCTGCACGAGTGCCGCAGCGCCCACCAGGCGGCCAAGCAGATGGTTGTGCTGGTCCAGGCGGCGGTGGCGGGCAATGCTGCGGCACAGCGGGAGCTGGCGCACATCAGCGCCAGCAACCTGGCAGCACCTGAGCGCATGCAGGGCGCCATCACGCCCAGCGCCACCTGAGCCAGCGCCCGCCGCCGCCTCCCTGCCAAAGGGCAAGGGTCGGGGCAAGAAGGGCGGCAAGGCCGGCGGGCGGCAGCGGTGCCCAAGGCGGCGCTGGGGCCAGCCGCGCAGAGTGAGCTGCAGCAGATGCAGCACTCGGTTCATCGCCCAGCATCCAGTCTGGATCCAGTCCAGAAGTGACAGTCCAGCAGTGGACATGTGATCTCAGAAATGTGCGCTCCCCCTGTGATTCTGTGCCTTGATGTGTGTTTTGCTCTGCTGTGGAGCGGCTTGCTGTGAAACGATGGTTGCAACGCCTTTCAGCTAGCAGGGAAGGCAAGCCATGGGCCATGCCGGGCAAGGCCAGGACAGCTGGGGACAGATAGCTGTACTGATGCGGGCATGAGACCAGTGCAAGCATGGAGGCTGGCGGGCACTTTTGGGCAGCACTGCTGAGCAGTAGCGGCAGCGTTCCACCCCAAAAGCAGCGCCTTCAGCCGGCCGGCCCTTGCAACATTTCTACACATCCTGTCCTGGCATCGCATCCAGAGTGAAAAGTCATTGTGCCTGAGCTTGCATTGGCTGAGCAGCAGAAGACCGATGAACATGCAAAAAGGCCTGCAAATGCAGTGCAGTTTGACATGGCTCTGCGGCTTGGTTGTGGAAGGGTGGTCATGAGCTGCAGCTGACTAACCAGTGTGCTGCGCTTGCACCGCCAGTGCCGCCGCTGCTGCCTCCTGCTCCTGCCGCATCGCCAGCAGCCTGGACCGCATGACGCTCCGCACCGCTGCCTCCCACGCATCGCTGCCAGGCAGCAGGGCGCCGCTGCCGGCAGGGGCTTGGCGGCACTGGGCGGCCGAAGCAGCGGCGGCAAACGCGGGATCCTCTGCATCGCCGCTGCGCCCCCAGCACCACCACCGCCGCCGCTGCTGGCCCGGCTGCTGCTGGCCGCCCGCGCCCTGGCAGCGTGCAGCAGCCGGCTACTGCTGCTCATAGGCAGAGTCAGGGTCAGAGTCCGAGTCAGAGGAGGACGAAGAGCTGCCAGGTTCAGAGGTGCAGTGGAGGTATGGGTCGCTGCCGCCGCCCCAGCGGTACAGCTCCAATACATGCCACGCCTCCCAGCTGCTCACAGTGCTGTCACTGAGGTCAGATGCACCCTCCTCATCCTCCTCATCCTCTGGCTCATCCCATGAGCTGGCGGACTCAGGCGTCGCAGCTCGAGGGCGGGAGCAGCGGCCCGCCGCCGGCGCGCTGCCGCAGCGTGCTGTGGCCCAATCCGGCAGCTGCGGCGGCTGCGGAGGCTCCCGCTGCGGCTCCTGCTGCGGCTCCTGCTGCCTCTGCGCCTTTTGTGCAGGCACAGTTCGTGCGCTGGGTCCTGCCTCTGGCTGCTCAGCAGGAATCGACTCAGCGCCCTCCCGTCGCCCGCAGCTGCCGCCTTGCGCCCCGGGCTGTTCAGCGGCCGGCGCGGCAGCCAATTCAGCAGGCTGCTTGCCCTCCCGCTTGCCTCTGCGGATTGCTCCTACAGCTGCCTGTGCTGCGGCAGACAGCTTTGCTGCCAGGGCCTTGGCACCCCGCTTGGCGGCAGCGGCGGCGGCGGCGGCGGCGGCGGCGGCGGCGACTGGGCTGCACATGGCCAGCCGCCCGTGCGCCCTCCGCTCCCACTGGCCCCACCGGCTGCCCCACCGGCTGCCCGGGCTGATTAGGGCGCCTGCCGAGCCCCGGCAAAAATTGAAGCGACGCGCGCGGTGCACAGCTCCTGGCCACCTCAAACTGACTGTTTGCACCCTCTGAAGCAATTGGAGTGGTGCGATGGTGCAGGAATGAGGTCGAGTGGGCCCCATGCCGGAGGGCACTTGCCGCCGCTCCGCCGCCGCCGACCCCCCAGGGGTCACTCGGACTAAGGCGGGCGACGGAGACTGACCTGCTGCCAGCTGCCCCAGGAACGAGATTAAACACTGTAATTTGAATTTGACCAGCCCTGCAGGAGTGATAACCGAACGCCAAGGTGGGTCCCGTTCGTCCTGAGATGGCATCTTGTTCTGTGGCTGTCGCCGCTCGATACCGGCGACTACCCCCCGCCCGTGAGCTGGTGCTGCATGGGGTCGTACCCAACGCGTTGAGCAGAGATCGGGGGCATAAAAGGGGTCGCAGGCACGCGTTCACCACTTTTTTCTCTTGTTCACCAGCGTTCCCACGCCCCCAGCCCACCTGCAGCCAGCCTCACTCCACCATGGCACCCTCCCGCCCCGCCGCTGGCATCGCGCTGGCTCTCTGCCTCGCTGCCGCCTGCCTGCACACGGCCAGCGCCGCCCACATCTACACAGGTGCGTCCCACAGGGGCTATAAACGCCCGAGCAGCGAGAATTGTGGCTGGCCTGTGGTGCGGTGAGGCGGGGTGGCGGCAAACCCCGCCGGGGGTACGAACGCCTATTCGACAAGGCGCAGCCACAAAATATATCTTAGGTTGCTGCAGCCATGACCTGTGCGTGCTCTGCTGTCCTGAACAGCTGCAGAATTGTCAACCAAGGCAGACATTGCACGTGTAGGGCGCCAGCCTCACAACTCGGCCCCCCTGCCCCTCGTTGCCCCCCGCAGGCCCTGCCTCCTTCATCGGCGATCTGTCCAACACCACCGCCATCCCCCCAATTGAGCTGGACGGCGCCACCCTGCGCCTGGTTACCGCCAACGAGGTGTACGGCCTGAGCCTGGCCGGCATGAGCGCCCTGCACGTGAGTGGCGGTGGGCGGCGGGGCATATTC
>VFQO010007461.1_pt1 | contig 40744 bp, 35 predicted proteins | sample 3512331 | NCBI WGS metagenome assembly VFQO01 (sample SAMN10412371, study PRJNA504923) | tailings metagenome | isolation source: Replicate 3 from Balatoc abandoned mine | place: Philippines: Itogon, Benguet | collected 2017-08-28 | reverse complement strand
CGCCGGATACGGTGAGTACGTCCGGCGGTGTGGGAGGACGGCGGGAGTGATCCCGTCTCCTACCCGATTGTTGTCCGCGTGACAGAGTACGACCGCGATTCGGCGCTGCTCGGTTGAGATTTCGCCCACGACAGGTGCGGACTCAACGTATTCCCTTCGATTCTGCAGCCAACTTTGTTCCCGGGGGAGCGAGCATATGCAGGCTTCGTTGGCGATCACAGCAGTGATGGCTGGTTTCTTCCTGGGTGCATTCGCGTGTCCCTCATTGGCCGAGGATGAGATTGCACCGCAGGGGGTTGTGATCGGCGCCGACCGGAAGCCGATCGCCGGCGTCCAGGCCAGTCTCCACCGCTGGGACGGAAAGATGAGCCCGGCCCTTGAGACCGTCCAGTCAGATGCGAGCGGTCGCTTTCGGTTTTCAACGCGCGCCGCTGACGCCTACTACAACGTCATCCTTCGCAAGCCGGGTCTGGCGACGCTCAGTCTCCTGGCTTCGGCCGAGGTGCCGCTGAAGGCGACGATGCGGCCGGAGGTCGAGTCGTGGATCGAGGTGCGGAATGAGGAGGGACAGCCGCTCTCCGGTGCGCAGGTCGCCAACCTGACCATCAATACCGCGGAGAACGGAGAGACGTATACGTGGCGTGGCATGGAGGAACTGCTGGGCTGGAAGTTCGGGACGAGCGACTCGGCGGGGCGGCTCGAACTTCCGCCGCTTCCTGAAGGGGCGAATGTCGAGATGCGAATCACGCATCCCGAATGGGCTCAGGCCAGGTGCACGAGCCTGCGTTCCGCCTCCGGTCAGATCGGAACGGCCGTTCTGTCGGAGGGAGTGAAGACCCGATTCGAACTGGCTGCCGATCCCCGAACGCCGGTCGATCTGGAGGGCCTGGAGCTGCAGATGATGCTGTGGTCTGAGCGGTCCGGCTCGGCGGCCACGATGATGCGATACCCGTTGACCGTCCACGATCAGCACGTCGAATTCACAGCCCATCCCGTGACTTACCGGATCGTCAAACTGGAGGCGGACGGATTGATGATCACGCCGAACTTTGGGGACGACCTCAATGCCAAGCTGTTCGAATTGAAGAAGGGCACGTTACCAGTGCATCGCTTCCTGGTGCGGCGGACCACGAATGTGGATGGACGCGTCATGCAGGCGGATGGGACGCCGCATCAGGGTGTGCGAGTCTATGCTCAGGTCGAGAACATGACACCGGAGAGAACGAGGCCGAGCGACGAGTGGGCGTACACCGGCTTTACAGAAACGAAGGAGGACGGCCGGTTCACGATGCAGCTTCCACCGGGCAAGGCTCGCGTGCATGCGGACATCAATGGAGCCGTTGTCGATCGAAATTACTCTGAGATCGATGTTTCGCTGTCAGGGCCGAATGTCGTGGCCGACTTTCAGACGAAGAAGCTCGAGCCGATTCGCGGTCGAGTCGTCGATGGCGACGGAAAGCCGGCCGTTGGAGCGATTGTTAGACCGCGCCATTGGAGTCTGACGGGCATTCAACCGGTCGTCGCGGACTCGGACGGCAGCTTCGAGCTGGAGATCGGCCGGTTGCCGCAGAATCCTGAGACCAAAGAGCGACAATACTCCATCGACGTCGCGGCCTTCATTGCGGATCAGCCCCAGTCGGGGCGCACTCGGGTGGACCTGAAAAAGACCGATGGTGCTTCCGATGTCGTGATTAAGCTACGCCGCGAAGGGCCGGACCAGCTCTTAGACGGCGAGGACACCCGGCGGATCTGGCTGGTCCGGTCGCAACTGGCTGCGAACGTCGAGCAGTTTCCCGCGGGACGCCCCGGGCAGACTCCCCCCGAACTCGACAGCACCGCGTGGTTCAACACGGACGCGAGGAGTCTGAAGGAACTGCGAGGTCGCTATGTGCTGCTCGATTTCTGGTTCATCGGTTGCGGCCCGTGCCACTACGACTTCCCGTCAGTGAAGCTGGTCCACGAGCGATTCGAGAAGCTGGGGGTGACGGTGATTGGAGTTCACAACAACTCCGCCTCGCCGGAGGCCGTGCGGGAGCACTGCGAGCATCTCGCGATCAAGTTCCCGATCGTTGTGGATCAACCGGATGGGCGGATCTGGGACGCCTATGAAAAACTGGGCGTGCGTGGAGCGCCGTCGTATCTGCTCATTGGGCCGGACGGGACGATCGTCGAGAACGATCAGTCTCCAGGGAAAGATTCGGTGTCGCTGCGTAGCTACAAACTGGAAGTGGTCCGACAGCACGTGCTGGGGCTGAAGCGTGGCGGCAATGGCGCAGAGAAGTAATAAATCGCCAAAGTTCCAATGGAAAAGGCGTCACCGGAAGTGACGCCTTTGTTCGTTTCAGCGGCAGGGCACAGCGAGAATATCCGTGCTGTCAGTGGGGAGACTGATTACGCCCCCCGGCCCCAGGCGGCGATCATCTTGTCGATGGCGGCTTCCAGTCGCTGGGGTGTGTCGTAGGTGCCGGCGTCGATGGCCGACTTGATTTCGGCCAGGCGGGCGGCGCGAACCTGTGGGTCGAGCTGCAGGCTGCTGAGCGATTTCGCAGCGTCTGAAATGACCACCTCGTCGCGCGGGGCCTGTACGCCCGCGGCCGGGGTCGCGTTGACGCCTGCTGATTTCGCGAGGTTCACCGGTCGAATGGCGCCAGCGCCTCCGACCTGTCCTGCGGCCGTCACATCCATGTCGCCGTCCTTTGAAGCGTTCGTTCCGCCTGCAGAATCTGCCGCAGGCGTCTCGGCCGCATCATATCGCAGCCGCTTCGCAGGGGACAACGCGCGTTTTCCGGTTCGGCGCAAGTCGTTGTTGTCCGAAGGGTTGTTGAAAGAAGATGAGCCGTGAGGACGATGGATCATGGTTGCGTTCCGCAACCGTCCTGGCTGTTTTGACAGGTGCGCCAGCTGCGATGAACTGATCGACAGCAGGCCGGGCACCCGGGCATCGTGCCTTGGGATTGATGTTGGGAAGCGAGCCGTTCGCGAGGGGGCCTCGTGGCCTGCCGCCCGCCGCGGTGGGCGGGCGAGGGCGATCGTCTCTGTAAAAAGTATCGGCCGAAGCCCCAAGCAGAATTCAGTCCAATTGCATTCATCGCGGCACACTTTGCCCTGTTTGCCGAAGCGCTGCGGATGCTACCAGCGTCAGGTCAGGCGTGGTGGCAGCGTGATTTTCGAGAGCGCGGCCGGGGTGGGCGATGGAATCGAGCTTCGTCGGCGATTCGGTCGATAGCGCGAGAGGCTTTCTACGGATGGCATGTCGGGAGGAACGGACGCATCATGTCGCTCACTGAGCTGGAACAACTGCAAGCGGAGAACGCAGAGCTGCGGGCCCGGATGGCCGAACTGCAGTTCCGGCTCGTCGAGGCGCAGAAGCTTGGTGCGGTGGGGGCGCTGGCGTCGTCGATCACGCATGAGTTCAACAACATCCTGACGACGGTCATCAACTACGCGAAAATGGGGGTCCGCCACAAGCAGGCCAACATTCGCGACAAGGCGTTTGACCGCATCCTCTCTTCCGGGCAGCGGGCGGCGAAAATCACCACCGGGCTGTTGTCGTATGTGCGCAACCGCAGCGACCGGAAAGACATCATCAGCCTGAAGCAGCTCGTGCAGGACATCCTGATGCTGGTCGAGAAAGACCTGCAGGTGCATCGCATCCGGCTGGAGACCCGGTTTGTCGGCGAGCCGTTCGCGTCCGTCTGCGCCGGGCAGATGCAGCAGGTGCTGCTCAACCTGATCATTAATGGCCGGCAGGCGATGGAGCCGGGCGGCACGCTGTACGTTTCGGTCGCTGCGGGCAGCGAGGCTGATGTGGCCGAAATCTCGATTCGCGACACGGGCTGCGGCATTCCGACGGACAAGCTGCAGAAGATTTTCGATCCCTACTACACGACGAAGACGGCCGATGCCCAGGGGCAGGGGGGAACGGGCATTGGCCTGGCGCTGTGCAAGGATGTGATCGACGCCCACGGCGGCCGGATTCGCGTGGAAAGCGCCGTCGGCCGGGGGACGATGTTCACTCTGAAGCTGCCGATGGTGGCCGCGCCAGTGCTGTCGGTGCGATCGGACGCGTCCCAGCGGGTTGGCTGACGCCCGTGCGTTGATGACGCGGCCATCGTCCCTGTTGCGATCTCGGGGCGGCCGCTGGATCGCCGGTTGCGCCGCGCGGCGGGAACGCCGGGCCGACTGTCAGGGGAGCGTCTTCCATCGGCCGCGGTGCAGGAGTCGGCCTTTCGCGCAACCTCGCCGGTGATGGCATGGGAGCCATCATCATTCTTGGCGGACACCGCAGCGGAACGAGCATCACCGCGCGGCTGGTGCACGCACTCGGATTTCCGGCCGCGCCGTCAGATGATCGCCTGCTGCAGCCGCGGCGCGGATGCGAGCGCGACAACCCGGACGGCTATTTTGAAGATGTCCCCTTCGTCCGGCTGCATCGCCGGATGCTGGGCGAGCCGATTCAGTCGCTGGGGGGCTGGCGCAACCCGCGTCGCGACGACGCGGCCATCGACCGGCTGCTGGGGCGCTACCGTCAACTGGTCCGCGAGCGGAACGCGCACGCGGCCGACTGGTGCCTCAAGGATCCGCGCCTGTGCCTCGTTGGGGATGTGCTGTTCGGCACGCTGCGGGAACTGCGAATCGACTTTCAGATTGTGTCGACCGTGCGCCCGCTGACAGCGATTGCAGCCAGTCTGATGCGGCGAGGACTTGTTCCGGACGCCGCGATGAGACTGGCCGGGGAGTACGAAGCGGGACGCCGTGCGATGCTCGATCTGGCAGGCCGGATGGGGGCGCGCTGCCTGGAAATCTGCCTGACGTCCCGGGGTTCACACGCGGAGATTATGGACGAAGTTCGCCGCCTGCAGGGTTTTCTTGGTAAGGAGACGGCGTCGACGGGCTGGCTGGCCAGCCTGGTGCGGCCCTGATGGTGGGGCCACACGGGTTTTCAAACACGCGAGTCCCGCTGATGGCCGTGCGGCCGGTGGTGCGGGCAGCATGGGGGGCGTGTCATTCAGGCTGGCAGAAGCAGGACGATGTGAGCACGACGTCCGCGTGCCTCCACACCTCCTGAAAGCGGGCCTTCACGTCGCGGGCCTCGGACATTTTGTCCTGACGGTCCAGCGCCTGACTGAGCCCGAACAGTGACCAGCCGTTGTTCGGCCAGATGTTCAGGTCGGCTCGATAGACCGCTTCCGCTTCCTCAAACTGTCCGGCCTTGATGAGCCACGTCCCCAGTGCGTGACGGACCGGGATGATCCAGTCGGGCGGCTCGTCGTAGCGCAGGGCGTCTTCGAGGGCGACCGCTTCGCGAAGCCTGGCGAGTCCGGCTTCCGTCTTTTCTTCCTTCAGCAGGATCTCGCCCTCCAGCAGGGCTTCCGCAACTTTCAGGATATCGGCGGCGGCGTTATTGCCGAATCGGGCATCTTCGGGCACCTGTTTCACCGCCTCGCGGAACCGGCTTTGAGTCTCCCGGGCGTCGGCGATCTGACCTTTTGCAGCGTAGGCAACGCCCCGCGCCTCGTGCCACAGGGCGCGGGCAAGGGGCCGTGCGCCTTCGGGCTCGGGCTCGGCCAGCACGGCGTCCCATTTTCCGAACCGCACCAGAATTTCCACCGGCATTGCGTAGTAGCCGTCGGCCATGGCGAGATTGTCGGGAATGGCCGTCCAGTGATCGGGGATGTCCGCGAGGAGCGCCCGCACTTCGGTTTCGGCCCGGGCACTTTCCCCGCGCATCAGCGCTGCGAAGGCCAGCATGTGCCGGTTGTGGGCCATGTAGATGCGGTAGAAGTCCTGTTCCGGACGTCGATTGCGGTATGCGTTGTCGGCGGCGATGGCCCTCTCGTTGGCCTCGACAGCCTGGCCCCAGCGGCCGGTGCGGACATCAATATGCGATGGCATATGGACGAGATGGCCCAGGCCGGGCGCGGCCGTGCGCAACTGGTCGGCGGCGTCGGTCGCCTCTCCGGGGTTGGGGCCGGCCTCGACCGCGTGGATGTAGAGGTGGCAGCCCAGCGGATGTGCCGGCGCGAGCTTCAGCACGTCTTTGAGAACGGCGATGGCGGTTTCGCGTTCGGGGCGCGCTTCGCCATTTTCCGGCCAGAGGTCCCAGGGACGCAGGTCCATCACGGCTTCTGCGTACAGGGCGCCCACATCGGCATCGCCCGGGAACTGCCGCCAGACTTCCGCCATCGCGGCTGCATAGTCGACATCGAGCTGCGTGCGGTCATCCGGAGGCGTTTCGGCATAGCGCGACTCCAGCGCCTTCACGAGGGCCTTTTCGACGGGTGTACCGCCTGCCACGTGCTGTTTCGCGAGTTGCAGTTCGGCCCAGGCCGTGGCCGATTTTTCAGCCGACATGATCGGGAAATTGATGTGCGGGCCAACGGCCAGGGCGATGCCCCAGTGGGCCATGGCGCAGCCCGGATCGGCGTCGACCGCAGCGCGAAACGAGTGCACGGCCTCGTCGTGATTGAACGCATACAGCAGCATCAGGCCCTGGTTGAACCAGTCCCTGGCGTCCGCGCTGGCGGTGGTGATTTCGCGGCGATGCGGCCCCAGCCCCTCCAGCCGGAGTGGCGCCGGACGGGTCAGTTCGGCGGCCTGCAGCGGCAAGACGGGCGAGCTCGCCCCCGCCAGAAACAGGGCCGGCAACAAAAGCAACGCTGAGCGCTGAAAGGTCATGGTGCAGAAACTCCAGTCACAGGCGAGCAGCAACCTTGATGTGGCGGCCGGACACGCCCGGAAGTGCTCCGGTTCGCCTCCGGACGTGTTCCGGAAATAGACAGGGCGGAGGCGCCGCCAGAATGTGACTGCAGTTCACATCTGCCCGGCTATTTTTCTGGCGACAGGCCTGCCGCCCATTCAACGGCTTTGACCAGCAGCGATTCCGTGGGGCGGTCGTGTTCGGGATGCGGGCTGAAGCAGACGACCCGGCCATCCTGAAACCGGCCGGCCGCAATGGCGGTGCAGCCGGTCATCACTCCCGGCGGGGCGCCGTTTTTCGCGATTTCCGTCTCGAACTTTGCGAGTTCTTCGTAGTCGGGGACATCAGGGTTGCCGGCCGGGGCCAGCAGCGGCCCCTGGTGGTAGTAGATGGTCGACTTCTCCGCTGCCTGGCCAAGCAGCTCGCGGGCGGACGGTCCAAAACCGAGTTCGACGTTGCCGAAGCCGCGCGCCCAGTGGGCGCTGTCGACCACCTTCGCATCGAGAATGTTCAGCGACCACTCGTAGTTGCACGTCGCCAGGTATGCGCCGGCACAGACTCCGATGTAGCCGCCCCCCGCTTCGATGAATTTTCGTTCGGCCTCGCGCCCTTCCGGCCCCAGCGCCCGGCCCTGCCCGCCCCCGGATCCACCCGGATGGATGAGCACATTGAATTCGGACAGCTTGCCAGCCTTGATCTCGTCGACCGTGATGTCGTGAACATCAAAGCCGGGCTGCTTCTTCAGGACGCCGATCACCTTGTTCCGGCTGCTGCTGGCGCCGTCTCCCTTGTAGACCGCGATGCGCGCCTTGCGGATCGTCTGCATCGGCGCGGCGTCGCTGCCGGCCGGTGCGACGAGGTCCAGGTACTTCCCGGCGTACTCGACAAGGGCATCGGCCAGCACACGGGCTGTCTGTTCGCGAACGGCTGGAGCGCGGTAATCGGTTCCGAACTCGAGCTGGATCGCGTCGATGCCATAGGGCTGGCTGCTGCCGTAATTCTGGGTGATGAAGCCGCCGGTGAAGCCCGCCTGTTCCTGGCCATCGTGCGGGTCGGGGAAGACCGTCCACCCGCGGGCCTTGAGCATGCCGAGCAGGCTTTCCGGTCCGGTGTGAGCCTGTTCGCCGAAGCGTTCGCGCAGCAGCGTGACGGACGTTCCGTTTTTCGTGCCGCGAAACACGGTGACGCGCGAAGCCGACTGGCCATGCAGGTCGAGCAGCAGGCCTTTCTGGTGCGTCTGCTGAATCTGCCGGCAGGCCTCCAGCAGCGCGCCATGGTAGGCGTCGTACACCGGCTTCGCGTCCGGGTCTTCATACGCAAGTTCGGCAGGGCGATTGGCATCGATGTATTTGCGGCTGAAGCGGGCGGCGACGATCCAGGGCTTCCTGCCGAACCGCTGTTCGACTGCCCGGGCGACTTCCTGAACAAGCTCCTCCGTTCCCGCGTCGCGGACCTTCACGAAGTTTCCCGGAGCGCGGGACAGTCCTTCCCCTTTCCGCTCCTCTTCGACGTCCGGAATTCGCAGACTGCCGCCATGCGGGGCCGATAGCACGAAGGGGAGTTCCCCCTTCTGAATGATGACGAGCGATGGGGAATCGTCTGCCGCGCTGAAGGAGCTGATGAACAGCAGCAGGACCGCGGCGACCACGCCGGGCAATCGTCGAGAAGGCATCTCGGATGTCCTTGAACACAGAAACCTCTGGCCATTGGCGCGGCGGGCATGCGCCAAATGCAAAGGGTGCGGAGAACCGGGATCAGATGCAAGTCTCGGAGCAGCCGCGCGGCGGTTGGACCTCAACCCGGGAACACGCCTTCACCAGCGACCAGCCCGTCCTTCATGTAAATCGCGCGCTTGGCCTGCCGGGCGATCGAGGGTTCGTGGGTCACCATGATGATCGTGCGTCCCTGCTCGTTCAGCTTGCACAGGAACTTCATGATCTCGGTGCCGGTCGCCGAATCGAGGTTACCCGTCGGCTCGTCCGCCATGATGATGGCCGGGTCGTTGATAAGGGCCCGTGCAATGGCGACCCGCTGCTGCTGGCCGCCGGACAACTGGAACGGCTTGTGGTCGAGTCGCTCACCCAGCCCGACGAGATTGGCGACTTCGAGACACCGCTCGTGATCCTTGGCCGTCAGCGGCGGATAGCCCGGCCGGTACAGCAGCGGCACCTCGATGTTTTCGAGCACCGTGTACTGGGCGATCAGGTTGAACGACTGGAAGATGAATCCGATCGACTGATTGCGGATTTCCGAGAGTTCGTCATCTTCCAACTGGGCGACATCCTGCCCGCGGAGGATGTACTGCCCGCGGGTCGGGCGATCGAGCGCGCCGAGCAGGTTGAGCAGCGTGCTTTTGCCGCTGCCGGACGTGCCCATGATGGCCAGAAATTCGCCGTTGGGGATGTCGATCGTCACGCCGCGCAGCGCATGGACCTTCACGGGACCAAGGTCGTATTCCTTGTGGAGGTCGATGATTCGGGCGGCGTATTCCATTGAGGAGTGAGGGATCAGGGATCAGGGATCAGGAATGCGTGGGTGGGGGGCGTTTCAATCCGCCAGGCCGTATCGGGTGATGCACCACAGGGCCTGGAAGCCGTCTTTCCAGCCGATCTTCTTCCCTTCCTTGTAGGTCCGTCCACTGTAGCTGATCGACATCTCATAGATGCGGTATCGCGCCCGGGCCACGCGGGCCGTGATCTCTGGCTCGATCCCGAACCGGTTCTGCTTCAGCCGCGGCGCCACGTCCTGAATCACCTCTTTGGTGAACAGCTTGTAGCAGGTCTCCATGTCGGTGAGGTTCAGATTCGTGAAGCAGTTCGACAGCGTCGTCAGAAACTTGTTCCCCAGGTAATGCCAGTAATACAGCACCCGGTGCGGCTGGTCCCCCAGGAACCGGCTGCCGAACACCACATCCGCCCGGCCTTCGACAATCGGCTGCAGCAGCCTTGGAATTTCGGCCGGGTCGTACTCGAGGTCGGCGTCCTGAATGATGACAGCGTCGCCAGTCGCCTTGAGGAAGCCGGTGCGGACCGCCGCCCCTTTCCCCTGGTTGACATCGTGAAAGTGAATCGACAGCCGGTTCAGCGGATCGTCGTTGGGCCGGCTGGCGTAATCCTTCAACAGGTCAGTCGTGCCGTCGCGGCTGCAGTCATCCACCAGCACGATCTCTTTGGGGATCGGCACCGCCTTCACCTTGTCGAGCAGCAACGGCAGCGTCTTCCGCTCGTTGAACACCGGAATGACGACCGACAGCACAAAGTTCTTCGGCAGGAAGTAGATGCCAAGCTGGCGACAGGGCCCTTCGCCCAGCGTGGCCAGGTGATGCTCGTACCATTCCTGTGAATAGGGCGCCGGCGCCGTCACGAGTTCCTGTGGACTGCTGAATCCGATTTCCGCCGACACCGCCGCCTCCCACTCAGATGTTTCCCCTGCCAGAATTGCGAAACGGGCCGGAGAGGTCAATGGGCGGTGTCTCCAGGCATTCACGCGGCCGATGCGCCGCGGAATCTTCAGACGGGAATCCGGCCTGGGCTGAGCACGCCGTGGGGATCCAGGGCTCCCTTGACGGCCCGCATCCACCGACCTGCCGGGCGGGCGGAGCCGAAGACATTCAGCACGGGCTTCCAGTCGTCTTCGCAGTTCCACAGCACCAGGCTTCCGCCGGCATGTTCGGCACTGCGCCGCAGGGGGGACACGATCTCGCGGGCCGCTTCCGGCGTCACGCAGCGGTCGGGCAGGTGGCCAATGACGATGCCGTTGCCCGCATGTGCCTGCACCGAGACTCCGCGCCCGGCGGCATCGGCGACGAAGCCCGCCACCTGCGAACAGGGGACGGAGGCTGCGAAGGTGACCGGGTCGTCTCCAGCCGCCTGAAACTCCCCCAGCGCCTGCAGCAGGGCCGCGGCCTGGGGATCGGCCAGGCGCACGACCTCAATGCCGGCCGCAGGTTCCAGTTCGGCCTCCACCTGCGCCAGCTGCCAGTCGCACTCGGCCGTCGAGCCTTCAAATGCCACCGCGAGCGCGAGGTCGCTGACGGGCAGTTCCACGCGGGCTTCTGCCGCAACAGCCGCCGTGGCCCGCCGGTTGAGCACTTCGAGCGCGACCGGGCGCGTCTGTGAGAGCCCCAGCCGGACCAGCCAGGCTTCAATCTGTTCGCCGGACGGCGCCGACAGCCAGAGAATCCGATGGGCTTCGGCGACGGGGCGCAGTTTGAGCGTCACCTGCGTGATGACTGCGAGCGTTCCGAGCGAGCCGACCAGCAGCTTGCAGAGGTCGTATCCGGCGACATTCTTGACGACCCGCCCGCCGGCCGAAAACGCCCGGCCGGTTCCATCAACGGCCGAGATTCCGATGACATAGTCGCGGAAAGTGCCGTGGCCGAACCGCCTGGGCCCGGCGGTGTTGGCGGCCAGCGCGCCGCCAAGCGTTGCGCGGCGGGCGTCGGGCACGTCGATCGGCAGCCGCTGTCCCTCGGCGGCGAGAGTCCGCTGCAGGTCCGCCATGCGAATTCCGGCTTCGACGGTGATCGTCATGTCCCGGGCGGGATAGTCGATGACCTGCGGCATGGCCGACATCGAGACGAGCTGGGCCGCGGCGGTCAGCCGGTCCCCGCTGCGCAGCGCGGTGCGTCCGCCGGCGGGCACAACGGGCGTCCGTGGTCCTGCGGCATTGGCGGAAAGAAACCGGGCCAGTTCGGCGGTCGATGCGGGAACAAATTCCTCGGCGGGCGCGGACATGGGGCGATCATGAAGAACCGGGGACGCCGACGCAAACGCGTTCGGCCCGGTTCGTGCCCGCGGGAATCGGTCCGTCGCCGGGCGCTCAACTGCATTCGACGCCCGGCCGGGCGCTCGATATCGTTGTGGTTTGCGCTCGACCGGCCCGACCCGCGCGCGGGCCGCACTTCATTGATACGGCGAATCTGAACCATGGCGTCACGGAAGAAGACCACTGCAACTGACTCATCGGCCGGCGGCGAATCGGCGTCCGGGCCGTCAACCCGCAAGGCCCCAACGCCCGCCGGGCAGCGCAGCGACGCGGACCAGCAGCAGGCCATTGCCGATGGTCTTGCGCCGACGTTTGAGTCGAATCGCCCCACCGTGTTTTTCAACGAGCCGCTCGCCGACTTTTCGCAGGATGAGCCGCTCACTGCGATGGAGGAGGCCCTGCAGTTCGTGGAAGACTCGCTCGGCGAAGAGTACCCGCTGCTGATTAACGGGAAGCTGATCGAGACGCGGTCCAAAATCACCTCCCGGAACCCGTCCCATAAGAAGCAGATCGTGGGGACTTCTGGTTCCGCAACGAAAGACCACGCGGTTCAGGCTGTCGAGGCCGCCCGCCGGGCGTTCAGGTCGTGGTCGCGGATGGATCCCAGTCTGCGGGCCGAGTATCTCGAGGTGATCGCCTCCGAGATGCGCGGCCGGCGTTACGAACTGGCGGCGTGGGAAGTGTTCGAGTGCGGCAAAACGTGGGGCGAGGCCGATGGCGACATCGCGGAAGCGATCGACTTCTGCATGTATTACGCCGACCAGATGCGGCAGCTCACGCAGCCGCTGAAGGCGGACGTGGCGGGTGAAGAGAACAGCTACCACTACCGGGCTCGCGGGGTGGCGGTGGTGATTGCGCCGTGGAATTTTCCGCTGGCGATTCTGTGCGGCATGACGGCCGCCGCCATGGTGACGGGCAATACCGTCATCATGAAACCGGCTGAGCAGTCGCCGGTGATTGCGGCCAAATTCATGCAGATCATTCGCGACGCGGGCGTTCCGGATGGCGTGGTCAACTTCCTGCCGGGCATTGGGGAAGACGTGGGCCCCGTGCTGGTGAATCATCCGGATGTCGACATCATCGCGTTCACGGGATCGCGGGCGGTTGGGCTGCAGATCAATGAATCGGCCGCCCACACCACTCCCGAACAGCATTCCGTGCGTCGCGTGATTGCGGAAATGGGGGGCAAGAACGCGATCATTATCGATGATGACGCCGACCTGGACGAAGCGGTGCTGGGGGTGATCGACAGCGCGTTCGGCTACGCCGGGCAGAAGTGCTCGGCCTGCTCGCGGGTGGTGGTGCTGGAGACGATTTACGACAAGTTCCTCGCCCGACTGAAAGAGGCAACGGAAAGCCTCGTCATCGGACCGGCGGAGAACCCCGGGACGTGGATGGGCCCGGTGATCGATGAAGACTCGCTGAACCGCATCAACGATTACATCGCCATCGGCAACGAGGAAGCACAGCTGCTGGTGTCGAAGGATGTCGGCAAGCTCGCCGGGGAAGGGTATTTCGTCGGCCCGCACATCTTCACCGAAGTCGATCCCACTTCGCGGCTGGCCCAGCACGAGATCTTCGGCCCGGTGCTGGCGATCATGAAGGTGAAGACGTTCGAGGAAGCGCTGGAGATCGCCAACAACACCGAGTACGCGCTGACCGGCGGCGTTTACAGCCGCAGTCCGCAACGTCTCGCCAAGGCCAAAGCCGAAATGCAGGTGGGCAACCTGTACCTGAACCGTCCCATCACCGGGGCGCTGGTGCAGCGGCATCCGTTCGGCGGGTACAAGATGTCCGGCATCGGCTCGAAGGCGGGAGGCCGCGACTATCTGACGCAGTTCATGATTCCGGTGAATATCTGCGAAAACACCCTGCGGCGGGGGTTTGCGCCCACGGCCGAGGACGCGGATGACAAGACCAGCTGACTGATGACCACGAGGGTTTCATACGGGCCGCCATGATGGAAGCACAGAAGGTCCACTGCCCGAACTGCTCGGCCAGCATACCGGCTGAGGACATCAACATTGTCGCCCTGATGGCGAAATGCGGGCGTTGCCATCATGTGTTCCGGTTGCCGCAGGCGGACTTGCCTGTGGTGGCGTCAGCACCGGTGCAGACGCCGGCGCGTCCGGGCGGGATCGTTCATGAATTGGGCCCGGGCGGGGATCTCTATCTGCGCCGCAGCTGGTTCACCCCGGGGTTGGTTTTCCTGCTGTTCTTCTGCATCGCCTGGGACGGATTCCTCGTGTTCTGGTATGGCATGGCGCTGTTTGGCGGCGCCGCTGGCGGAGGAGCTGGTTTCTGGCTGATGGTGCTGTTTCCCATCTGCCACGTCGCCGCGGGAGTGGGCCTCACCTATTACGTGGTGGCGGGTTTTCTCAACAAAACGCAGATTCTCGCTGGCCAGGGGGAACTTCATATCCGGCATCGGCCGATCCCGTGGCGCGGCAATCGCACGCTCGCCACCGATGACATCCAGGGCTTCGAACTCGATCGCAGTTCGTCGAAGAACGGCCAGCAGACGTACGCCCTCAGCGCCCATCACGTCGACGGAGACCTGATTGTCCTGCTGTCGTCGCTGCCGCTCCGCCAGGCCGAATACATCGGCCACGTGCTCGGCGAGTTCCTCGAAGTCCCATTCGAACGGAACTTCACCGAGCTGTAGATCACTCCCGTCGCTGTGCTGAGGCCGGCCAAACAGGGGGGCGCGGGGACAAGTCGCGGTCGGCGACGTCGCGCCCGGGGATGCCGTCACCGCAAGCAACCGGCAAATTCCGCTTGAGCCGTTGTTCCGATCCAGAATAAGGTTGCGTCATCAGGGATGACCAGCGCGGCGGGTGCACACCTCTCCCTGCCGCCGCGCTCAGGGAAGGACTGGACGATGTTTGAGACCCGGATCACCGGCCCGGTCGCCGTCATTGGCGACGTGCACGGCCAGATCGAGAAGCTGGACGCCATTCTTACACAGCTCGACAAGCGCGGCGATCTCGCCAGGCGCTGGATCGTGTTCATCGGCGACCTGGTCGACCGCGGGTCCGATGTCGCCGGCACGCTCGACCTGATCTCCGAACTGATCCGCGACGGCGTGCGCACGACTGTGGTGTCGGGCAATCATGAGCTGGCGATGTCCGGAGCGATCGGTCTGTTGCCCACCCCTGAATACTGCGACTGGCGCAAACGCTGGCTGGCGGGATACGGCGCGGAGGCGACGTTCGCGTCGTACGGCGTGCCGTTCGGCGACTGCGAAGCCCTGGACGCCGCCCTGCCCGACGACCACAAGGACATCATCGCCGGCGCTCCGTGGAGCGTGGAGCATGAGCAGTACTTCTTTGTGCACTCCGGACTCGATCCGCATCTGCCGTTCGCCGCGCAGAAGAACATGCTGCGGGCCCGCGATCTGTCGCTGAACAATCCGGGCTGGCTGTGCTCGAAACGCTGGCCGTTTGAATCCCTCCCCGGCGACTGCGACAAGACGGTTGTCTCGGGGCATGTTCCGCTGCGCGAAGTGCAGTTCGAGAAGCAGCGGATCCTGCTGGACACGACGGGCGGCGTCGATGGGGACCTCAGTTGCGTACTGCTGCCCGAACGCACGATCCTTTCGTCGCGCGTGGCAGCACCCGTCAAGAGGCCGGCGTTCAGTCTGTCGAGGATCTTCGGGCGGTCGGCCTAGTCGGGAAGACCAGCGATCAGGCGGCACAGACATTTTGCGTGTGGCACAGACATTCTGTCTGTGCGACGCCGCACGCGGACATCGCCAACGAAAACGCCCGTCAGTCGCGGCGACTGACGGGCATTGTTCTTCGGGTGACGCATCAACCAGCTGATGCCCGCGGCCTGTCGTTACGGCAGCGCGATGGTCTTCAGCGTCAGTTCGCCCTGGGTGTCGATCACCACGACGGCCCGGGAGTCGTCGAGCTTGTCGAGCTGCACCACTCCGGTCAGCTCGTCAATCTTCTCGAACGGCTGGCCGGCCGTGCCGCCGCCGCGAACGGGCTCCGTCAGCCCCGGGTGCTTGTCGAGATCCTTCGTGCTGACCTTCATCACGCCGCGGGCGCTGTTGGAGACGAGCAGATACATCTCGCCATCTTTCTCGTAGGCGATCATGTCCAGCGGCTGGTTGCGATTGCCCAGTTCGGCCACGGTCGTCCCCTTGACCTTCTTTCCATCTTCCACGGCGCCCAGCGGGAACTTCACCAGCGGCGTGCACTGGAAGCCCGCCAGCAGGTGCGGCTGGCCGTTGATGTTGAACGGAATGAACGCCCGGATCGGAGCGTAGTCTTCGAGTTTGCCGTGCGCGGCATGGTAGATTTCAAGGCCGGCCACATCGGTCTTCTGGCCGAATGGGAACGGCATGGCCTGCACGCTCGACTTGGTTTCCGTGTTCACCAGCCCCGAAGCGATGACCTGCCCATCGACGAAGGCGAGGTCGGTGATCGAATCGTTGCGGAGGTTTCTCGCGGGGCGGCCATTCTGCCCCGGGGTTTCCTTGTCTTCCGGGGGATGCGGCAATGCGGCGTTCGACGTCGCCACGCCCTCCAGCGACACCTTCGTCAGCTGGCCATTCTCGATTTTCGCGACGCCCGGATGATGGCCGCTGATCGACACATACACAGCGCCCGACAGCGGGTTCACCGCGAGGTCGACGATTTTCGCATTCTCGCCGCCAATTGCCCGGGCCTGCTTTTCGAGGCCCTCGGCCTTCACTTCGGCAAAGGGACGCTTGCCGACGGCGTCGCCGCTGTCGATGGCGTGGATGACGGCGGCCTTCGGATCGGCGATGAACAGCACGCTGTCCGGGCCGAACGCGATCGGGCCAGCCGATTGCAGCTTCACATCTCCCTTTTTCATGCCGAGTTTTTCAGCGGCGTTCAGGGAGGAAAAAGAGCCAGCCAGCGCAACAGCGGCCAGCACGAAAGACATGCGTCGCATCGGTACCTCCTGGCGGGACACGCGGTCCCGGTTCGAGAGTCGAAAATCGATCACCTCCGCCGTTGCGTAGTTTACGCGCGGCATTTCGGAATTGCACGGGGGGAAGAACCCCGGCTTCTTGGGATTGTGGGCACGGGCACGACTGGCGTCTCGCTTTGCAGACGTGGGCGGAAGCCGGGGTTCTTATCACGCCGCCCTGAAGAACCCCGGCTTCCCGAAAACGGCGCAAGGGTTTTCGAATCGGTCCCCGGTTGCAGGCGGAGGAAGAAGCCGGGGTTCGCATGCCGTGACCGGTTGCAGCCGCTATTCTGTGCGGCATGAAATCGAACCCCGTGAAAGCCGCGCTCAAGGCCGGCCAACCGCAGATTGGAACCTGGCTGTCGTTCGGGAATCTGGCCGCGACGCGGATGCTGGCCCGGACAGGTTTCCCCTGGCTGACCGTCGACATGGAACACGCTCCGATCGGCTGGGGCGATGCCGCCGCGCTGTTCGGCGCGATCGCCGACGCCGGCTGCGTTCCGCTGTGCCGGGTTCCCGAGGGGCGGCATGAGAACATCAAGCGGGCCCTCGACGCCGGCGCCTGGGGCATCGTCGCCCCGATGGTCGACACGGTGGAGCAGGCGAAGTCGATCATCGCCGCCTGCAAATACCCGCCGACCGGCAATCGATCGATCGGCGGCTCGCTGCATGCGCTCAACTGGGGCGCGAGCGCCGGCGATTACTACCAGCGGGCGAACGACGAGATCCTCTGCGTTCTGCAGACGGAATCGCCCCGCGGAGTCGACAACGCGGAAGCGATTTACAGCCTGCCGGGCTGCGACGCGATTTTCGTCGGGCCCAACGACCTGACGGCCCAGATGCGCACTCCCGATGGACGTGATCCGTCCCCCGAAGAATTCGAAGCCATGCTGCAGCGCATTCTCGCGGCGGGGAAGAAGACGGGAACGCCGGTGGGCCTGCATGTGCAGTCGATCGAGGCTGTTCAGAAGCGGGTTGCGGAAGGCTGGCAGTTTCTGGCGCTGGGCAGCGACGTGCGGATGATGGTGTCGACCGCCACGGCCTGGACGGGAGCACTCAACATGAAGCCCGCTTCGGGAGACCTGGCCCGTTATTGACGGCGGCGGCGCTGTCGCCAGACCGTTCCACTTCCGCACCGCATCGCACCGCATCGCGAATGGACTCTACGATGCCTCTGTCGCCGGACTGCCTGCTGCTCGTCACCGGCGCCACCGGCCTGGTCGGACGCCATGTCGTCGATCGAGCTCTGGCGGCCGGGCTGCGGGTGCGGGCGCTGGTGCGAAACCCCGCAGCCGCCGGGGAACTGCGAGGCCGGGGCGTCGAGGTGATCGACGGCGACCTGACCGACGTTGCCGCCAGCGACTGCTGTGCGCCGGGCGTCACGCATGTGGTGCATTGCGCTGCGAAAGTTGGCGACTGGGGACCGATCGACGATTACCTGCAGGTCAACCAGCTTGGCACACGCCGATTGATCGACGCGGTGCTCCGGTCGTCTGCGATCGAGCGGCTGGTTCACATCAGCTCGCTGGGGGTTTATCCGTCTCGCGATCATTACGGGACCGATGAGACGGCCCCGGTGAATACAACCGGCATTGATGGCTATACGCGGTCCAAAGTCGCCGCTGAACAGGAAGCGGCGCACGCCGCCGCGACCAAGGGCCTGCCCGCCGTCATTCTGCGTCCCGGCTTCATCTACGGGCCAGGCGATCGCTCGGTGCTGCCGCGGCTGCTGGATCGGCTGCGTTCCGGCCAGTTTCGCTATCTTGGCGACCGCACGCGGCTGATGAACAACACCTACGTCGGCAACCTCGTCGACGCCATTTTTCTCGCCCTCGAGCGGGACGACCTGACTGGGGAAGTCTTCAACATTACCGACGGCCGGCTGGTGACGAAGGAAGAGTTCGTGGGAACCATCTGCGACCGGGCGGGTTTGCCCCGACCAGAGCGCACCGTGCCGCTGGGGGTCGCGAAAGCGCTGGCGGCAACGCTCGAGACCCTGTGGCGCTGGCGGGGAAAAACCGAAGCGCCCATTCTGTCGCGGGCACGAATCAAGTTTCTGGGGCTGAATCTGGACTTTTGCATCGACAAGGCGCGGCGCCGTCTCGCCTACAATCCCCAGGTCGATTTTCAGGACGCCATCGCCCGGACTCTCCCCACCTGACGCACGGCCGGAACGGTTTTCAGTCACCCATGCATGCCCATCGCAAGCCCGCCGACCACCCGGCCGCTCCCGCCCAGCCGATGCGCGCCGAGGACGTGCGACGCATGCTGGACGAAGCCGATCTGCGGCAAGCGCGGGCCCGGCGGCGCGGCCCCCTGCGCAGGTTCCTGCAGTCGTTCTGCCTTGTGTTCACCCTGTACGTGCTGTCGATCGGACCGCTGTACTGGAAATGGTATGGCGCGAAAAGCGGGCTCGCCTCTCCGTTTTTTCTGGTGCTTTACGCCCCGCTGGAACAACTCGCCCGGCAGTTTCCCCCGCTGGGCCATCTGCTGAACTGGTACGTCTCGCTGTGGATTTACTGAGCCGGCCGGCGACGCAGGACTGACCGGGGCAGGGGAGCGAGGCCGCCGATCTTGGGTTCTGCCGGGCTGCATGCGGCCGATGTCCGGCGTCTCGTTGCAGGTCTGCCGGCTGCGGTCGCCCGAGGGCTGCTTGCCGGCCTGCAACAAATTGGGCAGACTCCAGACCGCGCCGACTCTGCTCCTCTCATGCCGCCGCTGCCGCCGTGTCCGACATCCACCTGCTGAACCACCCACTGGCAGCGCACCACCTCGCGAGCCTTCGCGACGCATCGACGGCGCCCGCTGAGTTCCGCCGGCTGGTGCGCCGACTCGCATCGCTGCTGGCGTTTGAGGCCACCCGAGACCTCCCGCTGGTGGACGTGACGATTCAGACGCCAGTCGACGCTGCGCCCGGCCGGCGGTGCCAGCAGCGAATCGGCCTGTCTCCCATTCTGCGGGCGGGCCTGGGGATGGTGGAGCCGATTCTCGAACTGCTGCCCGACGCGGAAGTATGGCACCTGGGGCTATATCGCGACGAAGTGACGGCGGAGCCAGTCGAGTATTACAGCAAGCTCGCCGCCGGCCGACCGGTTGACCTCGCGTTCGTGCTCGACCCGATGCTCGCCACGGGCGGCTCGGCCATCGCCGCCATTCAGACGCTCCAGCGCTGGGGGGTGCCGTCGATTCGCATGCTGTCGATCATCGCATCGCGGGAAGGGATCGCGGCCGTCCGGAAAGCGGCGCCGGACGTGACGATTCATGTCTGCGCCATTGATGAAGTGCTGAACACGCGGAAGTTTATTGTTCCGGGGCTGGGGGACGCCGGGGACCGGACGTTCAACACGCTGGGGTAGCGTGCGGCCTGGGCGTCCAGCCGGTGCGGACCGTTGCCGCCGGCGGGCGTCGAACGTGCAGCCGCACGTCCGCAGGAAGCCTGCATGGCATGACCGCGCTGGCGACCGGGCGTTTACAGGAGGCCGAGGATCGGCAGCCCGTGATAGATATGGAACGGTCGCCCGGTTTCGTCGTGCCACGACGCGGTGTCGGGAATGCCGAGCTGGCGGTAAATCGTGGCCGCCATGTTCTCGGGCGTTTGCGGATCCTTGATCGGATAGCCGCCGATTTTATCGGACGCGCCGACGACCCGGCCCCCCTGGATGCCGCCGCCGGCGAAGAAAACGCTTTGCACCGCTCCCCAGTGATCGCGGCCGGCTTTCTCATAGGCGGCGGGCAGGGTCGACAGCTTGGGAGTCCGCCCGAATTCACTGCCCATCACGACCAGCGTGGAGTCGAGGAGCCCCGTTGACTGCAGATCATCGAGAAACGCCGACAGCGCGCGGTCGAGCGGCGGGAAAAGCTTCTCTTTCAGTCGCCAGAAAATGTCGCCGTGGTTGTCCCACGTTTCGTTGTTGCCGAGGTTGACCTGCACCAGGTTGACCCCGGCCTGCGCCAGCCGGAGCGCCATCAGCAGCGACCATCCGAAACTGTTCTTTCCATACCGCAGCTGGTCGCGGTCGTCGGCGTTGGTGACATCGAACGCCCGGCGGACCTCGGGCGAAGTGAGCATCGAGATGGCCGACTGTCGCTGATGGTCGTACTGGACGATGCTGGCTGACTGCTCGAGGGCGCCGCGCTGGCGATCGAGTTCTTCCAGCAGCAGGTTCCGCCCGCCGGAGCGCTCGGCCGTCATGCCGGGGGCGAGTGCCAGGCTGGGGGCCCGAAACACGCGTGCATCCGGCTCGGCGGGCGGGTTCTTCGTGCTGTTCGGGATCGTGAACTCCGGATACGCCCCCTTCCAGTACGGGTTGCCGTAGGGAGAAGCCTCAATGAAGAACGGGTCGTGCTTCTGCCCCATGAGACCGCCGTAGTTGCCGGGAATGACGCCGCCCGACCAGTGGACGATGCGGTCGGGCAGCACAATGGCGGGCGGCAGGTTGTTGTTCCGCGGCGGGACAGCGTCGCCGACGATGGAGGCGATCGAGGGCCAGTCGGTCGACCGCGGCTTGCGATCTCCCCGGAAGCCGACGGAAGGCGCCGTCCGCCCCGTCAGCATGTAGTAATGGCCGACGGTGTGTTCGTTGGTGCCGTGCGTCAGCGATCGAACGACGCTCCACAGGCGGCCGCGTTTTGCGAGTTCGGGAAGATGTTCGCAGACATCGAGTCCGGGCGTGGCCGTGGCGATCGGGGCGAATTCGCCGCGGATGCCGTCCGGCGCTTCGGGCTTGAGGTCGAAGCTTTCATGCTGCGACAGCCCGCCGGAGAGGAAGATATAAATGCAGCGTTTGGCCGGGGCGTTGGCGGCGACCTGTTCGTCGCTGGCTGCGTGGAGGGAGTTGAGGTGGTTGGTTCCGAGGCCGAGAAGACCGACGGAGCCGGCCTGAACGACGGTGCGGCGGGAGAGGCGGGGGTGGACGTAAGAGTTGCTCAACGTTCGATCCTTCCCGGCGTGATTCGAAACGTCCGCCCTCAATCCCGGAAACGCTCAGTCCGATCGGATTACGGAAGTCCGCAATCGATCAATATCGAAATTCAGGGAAAGAACCGATAGATCTCGCGGCGGTGCAACAACCGCACAAATTCAACTGTGTCGCCATCAAGATAGAGTCCGACGCGGTATTCGCCGACGCGAAGTCGATAGGCGTTTGCCGATCCAGACAGCTTCTTGACTTCCGGGACCGTCAACAACTCGGTCGCTGCTTCCACCTGTTCGATCGCCTTGAGAACGGCCAGGCGAATGGAACTCTCCTTCAGTTTCTTGATGTCCCGTTCAAAGCTCTTTCGAAAGAGCGTCTTCATGACTGCGAACGAAGTGCGTTGACCACCTCTTCGCGATCGGCCAGACCCGTCTTTCTGCCACGCCGGATCGCCTCGGACAGGGCGACATCTTCAATGGCTTCAGTGACAATCTGATGCAACAACTCCTGCTCATCCCGAAGCGCTTCGATAATCGCTTCTTTGACGGTCGTCTTAAGCGCGCTGGCCTCGACGCTGATTTCAGCCACCAACTGCTCCTTCCGTAACGGTCAAGTCGTTGCTCTCCGAAAGCGTCGGCCGCGGGGATGATCATGTTGCCATCCCTACCCCACCGAGCCTTCCATCTGCAGCTCAATCAGCTTGTTCATCTCCACCGCGTATTCCATCGGCAGCTCTTTCACCAGCGGCTCGATGAAGCCGGTGACGATCATGCTTGAGGCCTCGGCCTCGGTCAAACCCCGGCTCATCAGGTACAGCACCTGTTCTTCCGCGATCTTGGAGACGCTGGCCTCGTGCTCGATGGCGACATCGTCTTCATCGACCTCGATGTACGGGTAGGTGTCGCTGCGGCTGGCGGGGTCGAGGATCAGGGCGTCGCAGACGACGTTGCTCTTGCAGTTCGTCGCGCCGTTCTGAACTTTCACCAGCCCGCGGTAGCTCGACCGGCCGCCGTTCTTCGAGATCGACTTCGAAATGATGCGGCTGGAGGTATGGGGGGCGCAGTGAACCATCTTGGCCCCGGCGTCCTGGTGCTGCCCCTCGCTGGCAAAGGCGATCGACAGCGTTTCGCCGCGGGCGCCCGGCTCCATCAGCCAGATGGCCGGATACTTCATCGTCAGCTTCGAGCCGAGGTTGCCGTCGATCCACTCCATGAGTGAATCGCCATAGGCCATGGCCCGTTTGGTGACGAGGTTGTAAACGTTGTTCGACCAGTTCTGGATCGTCGTGTAGCGGCAGCGGGCGCCGCGCTTCACGATGATTTCCACCACCGCCGAGTGGAGCGAATCGCTGGAGTACGTCGGGGCGGTGCAGCCCTCCACGTAATGCACGCTCGCTCCTTCATCGACGATGATGAGGGTTCGCTCGAACTGCCCCATGTTCATCGTGTTGATGCGGAAGTAGGCCTGCAGCGGGAAGTCGATCTTCACCCCTTTCGGGACGTAGATGAACGATCCGCCCGACCACACGGCCGAGTTCAGCGCGGCGAACTTGTTGTCGCTGGGAGGGATGACCGTGCCGAAGTATTCGCGGAAGATTTCCGGGTGGTCGCGGAGCGCGGAGTCGGTGTCGGTGAACAGCACGCCCTGCTTCGCCAGGTCTTCCTGCAGCGAGCCGTAAATCACTTCCGATTCGTACTGGGCCTTCACGCCGGCCAGGTGCTTCTTTTCGGCCTCCGGAATGCCCAGGCGGTCGTACGTCTTCCGGATGTCTTCCGGGACTTCGTCCCACGTCTTCCCCTGCCGGTCGGACGCCTTGACGTAATAGAACATCTGCTGGAAGTCGAGTTCCGACATGTCCCCGCCCCAGTCGGGCATGGGGCGCGCGAAGAACTGCTCCAGCGAGTTCAGGCGGAACTCCCGCATCCACGCGGGCTCGTTCTTCATCTCCGAAATCTGCTCGACGATCTCGCGATCGAGACCCCGGCGGGAGGTGAAGGTGTAGTTGTCGGTGCGGTCGTGAAAACCAAACTGGTAATCGCCGATGCCGACTTCCGGTTGATCGAGAACTTCTGCTGAAGACATATCGACTCATCCTCTCGCGCGGTGGAAAGCCGCGTTTCAAAACTTGGGACGCCCATCACCCTGTTGAGGCGACGGACGGTTTACAGACCTCGGAAAAACTCTTCGACGGGGCATTCGAACTCGGGAAGAGTCCGGCTCCGCAACACGGCGCCGACTTCGAGCACATCCGGCTCGGTGTCGGCGAAGTAGACATGGACGCGGCGGCGCTCGGGATCAATCACCCAGACTTCCTGAACGCCGATGGCCAGATACTCGCTCACCTTCTGGATGATCTCGGACCAGCGGTCGTGCAGGGAACGCACTTCGATGCAGACTTCCGGAGCGATCGGGAAGTTGCCTCGGGGGATTCGGCCGTCTGGTAATCGCTCTCTTTGGACAACAAACACGTCCGGCCCGCGGACAGTATCGGGGTCGCGTTTCGTCACAACACCCGAGTCATTTGGCACCACGACCCAGGCCGACGATGTCGACCGGGATCGACTCCAGTTTTCGACGTTGAAGTACGCATTGCCGCAGGCGACGCCATGCACACCCCCGGGCCTCGTCATCTCCACAACCTCCCCGCGAACGAGCTCGACGGGGCCATCGAACGACATCCGGGCGAATTCATCGGCGGTGATGAGGGTGGAGACGGACATGGATCAACCTCAGGCGGTGGCGCCTTCCTGAATCTTGGCGGCCTGCTCTTCGGCGGCCGCTTCGGGATGCCGCTCGCGGATGCCGGCATAACCGTTCGCATGCAGGTCATGGGCGAGCGACGCATCGCCCGTTTCGACGATCCGGCCGGCCAGCATCACATGCGTGTGCTGGGGCACGTTGTATTCCAGGAGTCGTTCGTGGTGGGTGATGATCAACACGCCCATATGCGGTCCGGAGAGCTTGGAAAGTCCTTCGCTCACGACGCGGACGGCATCGCTGTCGAGACCGGAATCGGTCTCGTCGAGGATGGCGAACTTCGGCTTCAGCATGGCGAGCTGCAGAATTTCCATCCGCTTCTTCTCGCCTCCCGAGAACCCTTCGTTCAGGTATCGCCGGGCGAACTCCTCATCGATGTTCAGTTCCTTCATCGTGTCGCGCAGCTCCTTGCGGAACTCGCGCATCTTCATCAACTCTTCCCCTTCCTTGCGGTCGGGGTTGCGGACGTTGGTGACCGCGTGCCGCAGGAAGTCCGCCACGCGGACGCCGGGAATGGTGACCGGATACTGGAACGCCAGGAACAGCCCCAGGCGGGCCCGCTCGCAGGGGTCCAGTTCGTTGATCTCGGTTCCGTTGATCAGGATGCGGCCTTCGGTCACCTCGTACTTCGGGTGCCCCACGAGCGTGTACGCGAGCGTGCTCTTGCCGGAGCCGTTGGGCCCCATCAAGGCGTGCACTTCTCCCTGCCGGATCTCCAGGTTCACGCCCTTGAGAATCTCGACGCCCTCGACGCCGACGTGCAGGTTTTCAATCTTCAAACTGGCTGGTTGCTGACTCATCTCACTCACTGGCTTTCGAACTCAATTCCGAACGACTCGTGACTACTCGAACAGTGCCGACACAGCACATTGAAATCCCGGCAGGAACGACTCCTCGGTCAGGACATCTCCCTCCACGAGCATTCTCGGCTTGGCGTCGCTTCGGTGAACGGTGACCGTTCGGAACCGGGGATCAACCAGCCAAACCAGGCTGGCGCCGGCCTTCAAATACAAACTGACTTTCTCATACAGGTCTTCGACCGCCTCGCGCGCCGAGAGAATCTCGACCGCCAGAACGGGGGGGCCGACCAGCACCGACCGGTTTTCCGGCTGAGCCGCAACCGTGTCGGCGCTGAAAAACGCCACATCAATCCCGACGAGGGAATTCACCGTCGGCAACCGGCAGCCGACCTCGCCGCAGTACACCTTGCCGGCCCTGGGATTCGTCGTATCGACCCACCCCTTCAGAGCCGCTGCCACATTCACTTCAACTTCTGAATGCCAGCGATTCCTCCAGGTCATTGGACGCTCCACCAGACGGCCATTCAACAACTCGCGATCGACCTGCGGGTCGTCAACCAGCGCCTCGAACTCGTCGAGCGTCATCGACACTTCGAAATCTGCGGCGATGGACATGGCTTAGCTCCCCGGCATCAATCGGCAGGCTCGCGCCTGGCCGATCACACCGTCACAATCTCCGGGTCCTGGACATAACCGCTGTGATGCGGCACCGGCAACACGCTGGGTGTTCCCCTGGTCAACTTCTGCGACTTGATCTTGTCCTGAATTCGCATCAGGCCTTCGAGCAGCGCTTCCGGACGCGGCGGGCAGCCGGGCACGTACACATCCACCGGAACGACCAGGTCGACGCCCTTCACAACGTGGTAGCCGTACTTGAAGTACGGACCGCCGCCGATCGTGCAGGCGCCCATCGCAATCACGTATTTGGGGTCGGGCATCTGTTCCCACAACCGGCGAACGCGGCTCGCCATTTTGTGGGTGACGGTTCCGGCCACGATCATCAGGTCCGCCTGCCGCGGCGTCGCGCGGAACGCACCGGCGCCGAAGCGGTCGATGTCGAACCGGCTGGCCCCGGTGGCCATCATCTCGATTGCACAGCACGCCAGGCCGAAGGTCATCGGCCAGATGCTCGACTGCTTGGCCCAGTTGATGGCCTGCTCCAGCGACGTGGTGACGACGTTTTCCTCGAACCGTCCTTCAATCCAGGTCATGATTCGTCCTGTGGGTTCGCGTTCCAGCCTGTGGGGACAACCAAAAACGAAGCACCGACTGTAACGCGGTGATTTCCGAAACTCGAACACGCCGGACAGGCCGGCGACTGCACTCTCAAACGTGGGACGCCGCTTCAAATTCGCAGGCACAGTCGCCCCGCTGGCGGCACCGCGTCAGTTCCAGCGGCGAGCCAACCAGTTCGCCAAACACCTGTTGTTCCAGTTCGCAGATCGTGCTGTCGCGTTCCGCGATCTCCTGGTACGGACAGGCATGACCGCGCAGGATCGGCAAATCGGGAACCGGCCCCGTTGCGGCCCCCAGATCCACCTCGAAGCCACGGTCGCGCAGCACCAGGGCCAGCTCGCGCATCCGCTCTCCCGGCGAACTCCCCGCCAGTTGCTCGCGAAACTGACCGACCATCGCCACCTTCAGCCGCTCCAGCAGCTTTTCCCGCACGGCACGATCGTCGATTCCCTGAATTCCCTCCCACAGGAGGACGGCGAGGTCCGAGTTGTCCCGCCCCAGCGCACGCCGGCCGGCGTCGGTCACTTCATAAACATGGTGCGGCCGACCACGATCGGCACGGACCGACTTGCGCTCGACCATGCCGGCCGACTGCAGACGGGTCAGCCGCTGCCGTACGGCCGTTGCGGTCACCTCGGCGGCTTCACACAACTCGGCGATTCCGGATGCCCCCAGGCGCAGCATGAGGGAGAGAAACTCTCGATCCCCCGGCGGGATGCCACCGTTCATAACTGCCTCAAACAAAAAACCTTCGGCCAAACCGATTAACGAAGTTTAGGCAGCGCCCGGGTTTTTGACAACTGGCCATGCGAAAATGTGGCCAGGTCGATCATCGCCGGGCCGGCCCACGGCGAATTCCCTGTTGGCAGCAGTGTCACAGAGACGGCTCGGCTTCCCGGCCTGCCATGCGGAGCGTAATCTCGTTGGAAGTCGCGATTCGTGATGGCTCCCGATGCAACGTGGAACCTCAGGCGAACGCGCGATGGGAAGTGCGAAGCACCTGCGCTCCCACCAATCTGCCATCGCCACGGATGGGCGAAATCCGCGACTGCACCGTCATGCCGAGCCCTCCCGTTCTCGTCCGCATCCCGACGACCGATGGCCTGCTGCTGGACGGAGCGCTGTCGGAGCCAGCCGAGGGCAAGCCCCGGCAGCGGGCCTGGGTGGCCCTGCACGGAACCGGCTCGAACTTCACTGCCCCCGGAATTCTGGAAGGCCTCGCCCAGCTCCTTTCCAGCCGCGGTGAAGCCGTTCTCAGGCTGAACACCCGCGGACACGACCTGCTCGCCCGGATTCCGACGATGTCCGGCTCGACTCGCGGAGGGGCGGCCTTTGAAAGCCTGGGCGACGCTCATCGAGATGTCGCCGCGGCCTGCGTCTGGCTGCGGGAGGCCGGCTACCACCAGCTGTCGCTGCTCGGGCATAGCCTCGGCGGGGTGAAGGCGATCGTGTCGCAGTCGGACCATCCTGTCGCCGAGGTTGATGAGATCGTCGCCCTGTCGCCGCCTCGGTTATGCTACGAACGGCTCCTTCAGGACGGCGCCTTCCGTCGGGAATTCGAGCAGGCCCGGAAGCTCGTCGACGCGGGACGCGGACAGGAGTTTGTCGAAATGACAAGCCCCCTCAAGCTCTGGATGCCGGCCGCGGGGGTTGTCGAGAAGTATGGAATTGACGACCGGTACGACATCCTCGAACACCTGCCGCGGATGGCCACGGCCTGCCTGATTTTTCTCGACAGCAAGTCGCTGGAGCGATCGGCCGCCCACCGCGGGCTCGATTCCGCGCTGACGGAACTGTCGCAGTCGCACGCAGCGCTGAGCCTCCAGCGGCACCCGGACGACATTCGATACGCAGGCTCGGAGGTCGCAATCGCCAATCAGATCGTCGCCTGGCGGGCCCGGCGCGATGCCGTTATGGATGTCGGCATCTGAGCGAGGCGGATCTGCCCGGTTCGCGCCGAGGGACGTTCTCTGGCGTCCGTGCAGCGGGGCGACCGGGAGCGACTCAGGTGAGGGTGTAGGAACTTTCGATTGTTTCTGGGCCGACCGGGAGGGCGAGGCTCTGACCGAGCCGCGTCCGGGAGAGTGGGCTCCATCGGATTCGGCGTTCCGCCGGCCCTTGTTGCCGAGGCAGGCCGTTCGTGCAGGGGCCGGTGGATGGCCGTCTTCCAACGGGAAGTTGTCCACCGGATGCGGCTCAGCAGGAGCTTCGCCCTCCCGTTTCGGGCGAGACCACAAAACAGAAGACTCTTCCGACACCCCTCAGGTGATGCCGACCTGGATCCTCTGCCAATCGCCCGGCGGGCAGGCTACAATCAGGTTCCCACCAGGCGATCCCCCGCCGACCATCGACGACGCTCCCCGTGCGGCGACCGGCCGCAGGAGACCTCCATGCTGCCCGCCTCACGTCGTGAATTTCTGACCCGCTCCGGCTTCGGTCTGGGCGCGCTGGCGCTGCCGGGCCTGCTGGCCGATTCGGGCCACGCCGCACCGTCGGTCACTGGCCTGCAATCGCCCATGTCGCCGCGGATGCCGCACTTCCCCGCGAAGGCGAAGCACGTGATCCACATCTTCTGCAATGGCGGACCGTCGCATGTCGATACGTTCGACCCCAAGCCGAAGCTGAATGAATACCACGGCAAAGAACTCCCGACGCAGAACCTGAAGACGGAGCGGAAGACCGGGGCCGCTCTTGGTTCGCCGTTCAAATTCAAGAAGTACGGCGAAAGCGGCATCGAGGTCAGCGACCTGTTTGCGAATGTCGGCCAGTGCATTGACGACATTGCGGTTGTCCGCTCGATGTACGCCGAGGTGCCGAATCACGAGCCCTCGCTGATGCTCATGAACTGCGGCGAGGCGCGGCAGTCGCGGCCGAGCATGGGCAGCTGGGTGACATATGGCATGGGTTCGGAGAACCAGAACCTGCCCGGCTTCATCGCCATGTGTCCGGGCGGTTTGCCAATTACGGAAACCGCCAACTGGCGGTCGTCGTTTCTGCCGGGGGCCTTTCAGGGAACGTATGTCGACACCAAAGAGACAGATGTCGAGAAGCTGATCGCCGACATTCGCAACAAGCAACTGCCGCTTGAGACGCAGCGAAAGCAACTCGATCTCCTGCAGGCGATGAACCGTCGGCATCTCGATGAACGGGGGCACGACCCGGCCCTCGAATCGCGCATTCATTCGTTCGAACTCGCGTATCGCATGCAGACGGACGCCGCCGATGCGTTCGACATTTCCCGCGAGCCTCAGCACATCCAGGAAATGTACGGCAAAGGGACGCATGCCCGGCAACTGCTCATCGCCCGCCGGCTCGTGGAACGCGGAGTGCGGTTCGTGCAGTTGTGGCATGGCGCGGGCCAGCCGTGGGACAACCACGACGACCTCGAAGTCAACCACCGCAAGCTGGCCGGGCAGATCGACCAGCCGCTTGCAGCGCTTTTGAAAGACCTGAAGCAGCGCGGATTGCTGGATGAAACGCTGATTCTCTGGGGGGGAGAATTCGGCCGGACCCCTGTCGTCGAACTGCCGACCGCTGGGTCCAATCAGGGAAAGATCAACGGCCGCGACCACAACCACTGGGGCTTCACGGTCTGGCTGGCGGGCGGCGGCGTGAAGGGGGGGCAGGTGCATGGCGCGACCGATGAGTTCGGGTTCGCCGCCGTGGAGAACCGGGTTTCGGTGCACGACCTGCACGCCACAATGCTGCGGCTGCTCGGCTTCGACCACGAGAAGCTGACCTATCGCTTCGCCGGCCGCGACTTCCGGCTGACGGACGTGTACGGCAACGTGGTCGACTCGCTGATCGCGTGAAGCGCCATCACGGGCATCAGGGTGTCGTCGCGGATTTCTATTTTCCGGGTCAAGGAACACGGTGGCATAGACATTTTGTCTGTGCGCACAGGCGAAACGCCTCAGCCACCGGTGACCCAGCCTCGCAATACAACAAAAACCCCGGCTTCTTCCCCTGTTTGCAGGGCGGGTTCGGCACAGGAAAGCCGCGATTCCGTTCAAGAAACCGGGTTTTCAACGCCCGTCACGCCAGAATGTCGGTCGCCACGCGGCCGGCCACGTCGGTCAGTCGGAAATCGCGGCCGGCATAGCGGTAGGTGAGACGCTCGTGATCCAGTCCGAGCAGGTGCAGAATCGTCGCGTGCAGGTCGTTGACGTGCATTTTGTTCTCGACGGCGTAATAGCCGTAGTCATCCGTCGCGCCGTAAGCGAACCCGCCCTTCACGCCGCCGCCGGCCATCCACATCGTGAACCCATGCGGGTTGTGGTCGCGGCCATCGGTGCCCTGGGCAGTCGGCGTGCGGCCGAATTCGCCCCCCCAGAGCACGAGCGTGTCGTCCAGCAGGCCACGGGCTTTGAGGTCGGCGAGGAAGCCGGCGATCGGCTTGTCGACTTCGGCCGCATTCTTGGTGTGCCCGCGGTACAGGTCGCCATGCTGATCCCACTGCACTTCGCTGTCGCTGTGCGTGACCTGCACAAACCGCACGCCCCGTTCGAGGAACCGGCGCGCCATGAGGCACTGCCGGCCAAAGTTCTCGGTGACGGGATCGTCGACGCCGTACAGCTGCTGCGTGGCGGCCGATTCTCGGGTCAGGTCCTGCGCTTCGGGCATGACGGCCTGCATGCGGAACGCGAGTTCAAACGAGTGCAGCCGGCCGTCCAGAGCCTGGTCGCCACCCATGTTCTCGAGGTCGCGGCGGTTCATGGCGGACAACAGGTCGAGTTGTCGCCGCTGCAGTTCCGGGTCGATGCGCGGGTTGTGGATGTTTCTCACGCGAGCAGCGGCGGCCGGCTGGCTGGCGGTGCCGATGGGTGTCCCCTGGCAGGCGGCGGGAAGGAAGGCCGCGCCCCAGTTATTCATGCCGCCGTGGGCCAGTGTCGGGCAGATGGTGACGAACGCGGGCAGGTTCTGGTTCTCGGTTCCCAGGCCATACGAAACCCACGCCCCGAGGCTGGGCCGGACGAACTGGTCGCTGCCGGTGTGCAGTTTCAGCAGTGCCCCGCCGTGGGCCGGGTTGGTTCCATGCACCGAGCGAAGAATGCACAGATCATCAATGTGCCGGGCGACGTTGGGAAACAGGTCGCTGACCGGCAGGCCGCTCTCGCCGTACTGCCGGAACTTCCAGGGCGACTTCAGCAGGTTCCCCTGCTTGGCGAACACGACCGTGGGCAGTTCAAACGGCGGCGGCTTGAGATGATCGCGGTCGAGCAGTGGCTTGGGGTCGAAGGTGTCGACGTGCGACGGGCCCCCCTTCATGAACAGAAACACAATCCGCTTCGCCCGGGCTGCGAAATGGGGCAGGGGCGTGGATGCCGAAGATGCACCTGCCGCGGCCTGCTGGTTCAGCAGGGCGCCGAAGGCGAGGTGCCCGAAACCGACGGCGGTCGACTGCAGGGCGCGGCGGCGTGACAGGAGTGGGGAGGCGAAGTGCACCGCTATCTCACGTACAGGAACTCGTTGGAGGCGAGCAGGCTCTGGCACAGCATGGCCCAGGCCTGCACAACGGCCGAACTGTCGACGGCGTCCGAGCGAGTCGCGGCGTGGGAGGTCGCGTCGTTCAGGAACGCACGGGCCTGTTCGACGTCACGGGCATCGGGCAGGCGCCCCAGGATCTGGCGATACGCCAGCAGCAGTCGCGCCTCGTCCGTTGCGGCCTGTGCGAGCACGGTTCGTGCGAGTTCTTCCGACGAATCGAGCACCAGTTCGGAATTCATCAACAGCAATGCCTGCGGCGCGACCGTGGTGGAGGACCGGTTGCCCGTCGGCATGGTGGGATCGGGAAAATCGAACTGCTCGAACAGCGTGTAGACGTTGTTCCGGATGACTGGGAGATACGCGGCGCGACGGAGGCTGTCATACCGGGTGTGATCGATCGACGTGTGGTCGAAAACGAACTGGCGGTTTCGCAGCGGAACCGACTTGCCGCCGAGCCGGTCATCAAGCCGCCCCGAAACAGCAAGGATCGAATCGCGAATCTGTTCCGCTTCGAGACGCTGCATGGGAAACTTCCACAGCCAGCGGTTCTCGGGGTCGGCCGCAATCGCGGAGTCGGGTGACGGATGCCGGGACGACATCTGGTACGCGGCTGAACGCATGATGAGCCGGTGCAACTCGCGCGTCGACCAGCCCGATTTCACGAACTCGCTCGCCAACCAGTCCAGAAGTTCGGGATGCGTGGGCCGGTCTCCCAGCAGGCCGAAGTTCTCCGTCGAACCGACCAGTCCGCTGCCGAAATGCCAGCGCCAGACGCGGTTCACATACACGCGGGCCGTCAGCGGATGCTTCTCATCCGCCATCCACCGTGCGAGTTCCAGCCGGCCACTGCTGCCGGCCGAGAATTCCGGCATTGGAACGGCCTGTTTCAGAACCTCCGGAATCCCTCGATCAACGGGTGTTCCCAGATTGCGGTGGCTGCCGCGAATATGAATGGGCAGGTTGGCGACAACCGTTCCGTCCCCCACGCTCATCGCTGCGGGCAGGTCGGGCGCGGCACTCTCCAGCACCCGGTGTTCTTCGGCAAGTCGGTGGTATTCGGCGAGGGTGGCGGCATCAAAAGCGAACTGCGGCTGCGGCGGCACGGCCAGAAACCCTGCAGCGTCGTTGATCGCCGCGCGGGCGGCCTCCAGAACGGGATCGGACAGGCTGGTCGCCTTCGGATCGGCCTGCTTCGCCTCCGCCAGGGCCGCATCGGCGTCTGCGAACAGCTTCCGGTAATGCTGTTCAATTCCATCGGCATCTCCCGCCGCGGCGAGCGTGCGCCAGCGTTCGAACAGCGGGTCGTCTTCGTGATAACTCAGATGCAGCCGGCAGTGATGCAGGATCCGCGGATGCAGCCCCCGTGCGGTCGCCACCGGTTCGACTTCGGTGAGCGACATCCCCGGCCGAATCGTCGAGGCTGCGGCCAGATACTCGGCCGCCTTCGCGCGGGCCGTCGATCGGACGCTGCTCATGGCGGATGACTTGAACGAACTGGCCGCCTTCTGTTTCTCGGCGATCGCGGCATCAACGGGTTTCATCGCTTCCTGTTCGGCCTCGCTGGCCAGCGAGAACTCGTTCCAGTGCTTGATGGCGCCGGTGTTCGAGTCGCCAAACGTCTTCGTGCTTTTGAAAATCGCCGCCAGGGCGTAGTAGTCGGACTGCAGGATCGGGTCGAACTTGTGGTCGTGGCAGCGGGCGCAGCCGAGAGTCAGGCCCAGAAACGCCTTGCCGACCGTGTCGAGCTGCTCATCAATGGTGTCCATCACGAGCTTCTCGCGATCGGGCTCGGCCAGCACCTTCGCCCCCAGCACCAGAAACCCCGTGGCCGTCCGCGTTTCCGCGGTCGCATCGGGAAGCAAATCGCCGGCCACCTGTTCCATCAGGAAGCGATCAAACGGCTTGTCGTTGTTGAAGGCGTCGACGACGTAGTCGCGGTAGCGCCAGGCGTTGCCGAAGGCGAGGTTCTCATCGAGTCCGTTGGAGTCGGCATAGCGGGCGACATCCAGCCAGTGCCGGCCCCAGCGCACTCCGTACTGCGGCGACGCCAGCAGCCGTTCGATCATCCGGTCAAACGCATCGGGCGATTCATCCGCCAGAAACGCATCGACTTCCGTTGCGGTGGGGGGCAATCCGGTCAGGTCGAACGTCGCCCGGCGGATCAACGTGCGTCGGTCGGCTGGCGGGGCCGGGCTGAGGCCGTTCGACTCCAGGTGGTTCAGCAGGAACGCATCGACGGGCGTCTGCACCCGGTCGCGGTGAGCGACTTCGGGGACCTCCGGACGAACGACCGGCTTCATCGACCAGAACTCGCGCCCGGCTTCGATGCTCATGCCCCGCTGCGGTGCGTGCGCTGGTGTCGTCTCCGTCCGCGGATCGGGCGCGCCCATTGCGACCCACTTTTCAAACGCTTCCACATCGGCGGCCGGCAGGGCGCCGCTGGGCGGCATCTGGAGGTCGAGGTTCTTGTAGCGCAGGGCTTCGATCAGCCGGCTCTCGGCGGGCCTCCCGGAAACGACGGCCGGGCCGCTGTCTCCCCCTTTGAGCAGCGCGGCCCGGGATGACAGCGACAGTCCGCCTTCAGTCTTGCCGTGGTCGTGACATTCGGCGCAATGCTGAACGAGCAGGGGGCGGATCGACTTTTCGAAGAACTCCAGGCCCGCCGGGTCGGCTGGCGGTTCCTGGGCGGCGGCGGATGCCGTCACGACGAGACAACAGAGCAGGATGGAAAGCCGGGCTCGCATGTGCTCCAGTGTCGCCGATGCAAATTTTTGGACGCAAGCGTGAAATGCCGTGTTGCTGAAGAAGCCCGGCTTTTCGGACCCCAGTGAACGCTTCAAGATGATAGCCCGGCTCGCGGTGGAGGGGAAAAGCCGGGCTTCTGGACCGCCCCCATGACTTCTGATTCGTGCACCATGACGCACCCCGAACCGCCGCAGTCCGTCGCAGACCTGCTCTGCCGGTTGATTGCGATCCCCAGCGTCAACCCGATGGGGCGCACCGTTGATCCGGCCATCTGTCTCGAAGGGCGACTGACCGATTGGCTCGAGCAGTTCTTTCACTCAATCGGCGCCCCTTGCGAACGGTGGGAAGTCGCTCCCGGCCGGTTCAACATCATCGCCCGGCATGATGCCTCGTCGTCCGACTGCACGATCCTCCTCGATGCGCATCAGGACACCGTGCCCGTGGATGGCATGACCGTCCCGCCGTTCGAGGCGGTGCTGGATGGTGGACGCATCACAGGCCGGGGGGCGTGCGACGTGAAAGGGGGGCTGGCGGCGATGCTGTTCGCGTTTCGTCGTCTCGTGCAGGAGCGTCCCGCCGGGTCGGCCAATGTGGTGCTCAGCTGCACCTGCGACGAAGAAGCCACAACGCTCGGGATTCGTCATCTGGTCGATGTCTGGACGACCGGCCGATCGCGGCTGCTCCCCGCCGCTCCCGATTTCGCGATCATTGCCGAGCCGACGCTTCTGGATGTCGTTGTCGCCCACCGCGGAGTCCAGCGGCTGCGACTGGCGACGCGCGGCCTCGCCTGTCACAGTTCCGATCCTTCCCAGGGGGTGAACGCGATCTACCGGATGGCGAAAGTCCTCGAGGCTCTGGAAGAGTATGCCGGGGAGCTGGCAGCCGGTCCGGCCCACCCGCTGTGCGGCGCCGCAACACTCAGCGTCGGGCGCATCGACGGCGGGGTCAGCGTCAACATTGTTCCGGACGCCTGCGTCATCGAGATCGACCGCCGGCTGGTTCCCGGGGAATTGTTCGCAGATGCACTGGAGAACCTGAAGCAGTTCATCGCGGGACGAATCCCGTTCCCCGTCGAGTTCGATCCGCCCTGGCTGGAGTGTCCCCCGTTGGGCAGCGACGACAATGCACAACTCGCGCGGGCGCTGCTCGACCGCATCGCCGTGATCGCAGGCCCGCGGCAGTCGGTCGGCGTCCAATACGGCACGCACGCGGCCTACACGTCGGCGGCTGGCGTCCCATCCGTCGTGTGTGGCCCGGGGTCGATCGCCCAGGCGCACACGAAAAACGAATTCATCGACGTGAGCGAGCTGAACGCCGCAGCTGAAGTCTATTTCTCCATTGGCGCGAACCCGCCCGAAGCGGTGCTGCACTGCCAGGGGCACCCGTGAATCGACAATCCGAGCGTCGCTTCAGGAAGCCGGGCTTTGTGGAGTCTCTGGATGTACTGAACGTGAACCATCCCCACTCGCGGCTGGCAGGGCGTGCGGAGGCGTCCATTCGGCCAGTTGCAGTGGAGTCATTTCGCCGCGCGGCCACAACCGCGCATCAGCATAATTCCATTCATTGATATCGACATTGAACTGCTCGCGCGACAGCAGGGTGCCCGCGCAGGCCGTGTCGGGCGGATGAGGCGACTCGAGCTCGCGTCGCAGTCGGTCAGTCAGCTCATGCATCACGCCGACCGGAATGAGCGACTGTTCGCCGGGATAGATGAACCCGAACATCACCAGGTGGGCCAGCAGCACGCGCCAGTCGTCGCCGAATCGGTTCAGCAGTCGTTCCCAGTTGAGCGTTCTGGCCCGAACATGCAGCAGGTGAGCGATGTCCGCTCCATCAAAACGCTCGCGTTCCATGATGAACGCCTTCTGCCAGATCATCTCCTCAGGGGGCGCGAGTTTGACGGGCTGGCCGCCCACGGTTCCATCAATCGCCTGCTGGAACCAGACGTCGTCCACGGGGCAGCGTCCATTCCCCGAACTGAAAATCAAGTCGACGAAATCGTCGCTGCGTCGTGCCTTCGCGAGCCAGTGGGAGTACGCCACCTCCGCCTGGAACCCTGCGTCCGTGAGTGCTTTCAGGGCCTCGGGCAAATCGGATTTCTTCAAAAACAGGTCCAGGTCCTTGGTCATGCGGGCCACGCCGGTGACCGCATAGAGCGCGTACCCCCCGCCGAGCAGGTAGGGAACCTTCGCTCGCGACAGCGTTGCGAGGACATCGCGATAGAATTCCATCGGCGCGGAGGAATCGATGTGCGAATGTTCGGGATTGGTCGGCATCGGCGCGTTCTTGAACCAGAGAGCACCCGTGCGAATGGCAAACGATGTGCCACGCTGGCATCGACTTTGCGGCGACCGTGCGAAAGGCCAGCGGTCAGCTGTTTGCGACCGGTGGCGATGTTTCTTGTGCGAACTCAGGTGGCTGCACGCCGACCGCGGTGCGGCGGCGGCAGCCAGTGAAATCGGCCCAGACAGAGGAAACCATTGTCCGAGAAAACGACGTTCGAAATCGCCGCGGTCGGCGACCTGCACTACGGCAGCGGCCATCCGGTGCCGCCCCTGGCCCAGCTCGCTGCCGGGGCGGATGTCCTGCTTCTGTGCGGCGACCTGACAGACCACGGGCACGCCGAAGAGGCGCAGGCTCTCGCACGAGACCTCGCGACCGTCAGCATTCCGGTGATCGCCGTGTTCGGCAACCACGATTATGAAGCGGGCCGCCCCGAAGATGTCCGGCAGGTGCTGAGCGATGCCCGCGTCACCGTGCTCGACGGCGAGTCGATCGAAGTGGACGGAGTCGGGTTTGCCGGGGCGAAAGGATTCGGAGGCGGATTTGGGCGGGGCACCCTTCAGTCGTGGGGAGAGCTGGCCGTCAAGCGTTTTGTGCAGGAGGCCGTTGACGAAACCATGAAACTCGAAAAAGCACTGGCGCGCCTGCGGACCCCGCACATTGTCGCCCTGCTGCACTACGCTCCGATTCAGGCGACGGTGGAAGGCGAGCCCGCAGAGATCTTCCCCTTTCTCGGCAGCAGCCGCCTTGAAGAACCCTTAAACCGATATTCCGTCGCCGCGACCTTCCACGGACATGCGCATCGCGGCACATACGAAGGACGCACCCAGTCTGGCCGACCCGTGTACAACGTGTCGCTGCCCCTGATGCGTCAGCAGTTTCCGGAAGGCTCACCGGTCTGCCGCATCAGCCTGCCGCGTCGACCAGCCGCCGAACAGGATGGTCCGGCCAGCAATATCGTGGCTCATGCCTGATGGTCGGGACGGAGTGCATGCAGCGCACTGATGAGCGCGTCGACATGCGCTGCAATCGTATACAGATGGCACGAAACACGAACGTGAACCTGGCCGTTGAGCTCCACGATCGGGACTTCAATTCTGTGGTTCTCCCACAACGCACGCTGCAAGGGATGGGCAACCGAAAGGCCCGTGTCGCGCGGCCGCACCCAGGGGAGCCGGACAGTCACCATCGAACCGTACCAGTCCGCGCCGTCCGGTGAGAGGGGGGCGCCATCCAGTTCTGCGATGAGCCGCTGCCGGGCCAGCCGGGCCAGGGCGTGGGTCGATTCACGGAAGAAGTCGAGTCCGACTGATGTCAGAAACTCGATCGCCGTGGCGGTCGCGAGGTAGGCCGCCGGGTCGAACGTTCCCGGCCAGTGGAACTCGTCCTTCCACGTGGCCGCCCGACCGCTGAGGCTGCGCCCCCAACTGAGAGTCGTGGGATGCAACTGGTTCTTCAGCGCGCCCCGCACATACAGCCACCCGCTGCCGATCGGCGCGGCCAGCCATTTGTGACAGCTCACGCAGTAGTAGTCGCAGCCGAGCATTTCGAGGTTCAGCGGCTGCATGGCCAGTGCGTGCGGACCATCGACGCAGACGCGAATGCCCAGCGCCCGCGCCCGCAAACAGATTTCCTGCACCGGAAAAACCAGTGAGCTGGGGGACGTGACGTGACTGATGACAATCACCCGCGTGCGATCGGTGACGGCCTCGAAAATCGAGTCGACGATCTGCTGCGGCGACTCCAGCGGATCGGGCAGCCGGGCTGTCACGAACCGGGCCTGCGCCTGCTGGCACCGCGTCCGCCAGATGCGGGAGACCGCGCCATACTCATGATCGTTCAGCAGCACCTCGTCGCCGGGGTCGAGCGTGACATTGGCGGCGACCACATTCATGGCGACCGTCGCATTGGGAACAAACGTCAGGTCGCCCGGCTTGCAGCCGGCGAAGCGGGCCATTTTCTCGGCGGCCGTGTCCAGCAACCCGTCCAGTCGGCGGGTGAAGAAGTCCATCGGGTTCCGCTGGAGTTCCGCGGTCCACGCGTGCTGAGCATCAAGGACCACCCTGGGCGCCCGGCCGAAAGAGCCGTGGTTCAGGTAGATCACATCGCCGGTGGAATCCCAGCAGTCCCCCCAGTCCCTGGCCATCGCATCATCCCGCGTCCCTGCGGGCTCCCTGAAAAAACAAAAGCCCGCCGATGCCGTCGGCGGGGTGGTGGTTCCCGGGAACGAAATCCCCGGGCGCTGGCGTTGTTATTCCCGCGGCGGGGCCGTCCGTTCTGCAATCCGCTTCAGGTACTGCTCGACCGCCAGCCGGTAGTGGCCGGGGAACTGGTTTTCGAGCATCCCTTTCGCGGCCGCCTGCTTCTTTTCCGGCAGGTCGCCCCAGTTGTCCTTGTGACCAATGTCCTTCTTGTCTGTCAGGCCCCGCCCCTTGATGCCTCCCTGATAGCTGTCTTCGGCGCCCGAAGACGGACCCGGCTGCATCTGACCGCTGGCCCGGCCGGACGAACTGCTCGACGACGAATTCTGCTCGTCTTCCCGCTTCTTGATGATCTCATCCAGCGTCACGATGATCTGATCTTCGACCCGCTGCACTTTCTCGCCGGCACGTCCGAGCGTCAGTCGTCGACGGACATCGTTCATCTGCCGGGCCACCTCGCCCAGCGATTTCTCTTCGAGCTTTTCGAGATCTCCCTGCATCAGCTGCCCCAGCGTGCGATACCGCGGCGGCACCGACTCCGTTTCATCCAGCAGCCGCGACAGCGTGGCGAGGCCATCGGTGCGCAGCAGCAGGGCGTGCTCGCAGACGGCCTTGTAGAACAGCGTGGCGGCCGGGTCGGCGACGTAGGCGGGGTCGATCTCGCGATAAACGTCAAGCGCTTCTTCAAACAGCGTGGCGGTCGCGAGGAACCGGGCATAGAACGCCCGGACGTTATTCGTGAACAGCGGTTCGTCGTGCCTCGATGCGAGTGCCGAGAAATGATGTTCCGTCAGACCGGCCGGGCCGGCGCTGCAGGCATCGATCAGTTCCCGGACCTCCGGATCCGCGAGGTAGAACGTCCGCAGCAGCAGTTCGGAACGCTGGGCCGGGGTGAGAATCGGATCGGCGGCGAGCCACAGTGCTTCCACCGCGGGCTTCAGCTCGGGGCGATCCTGCAGTTGGGGGGCCAGCCAGGCATCAAGCTGCGACTTGAGCGCTTCGAGCGAAGGGGCGGTCGCCACCGGAGCGGCGGTGAGAGGCGACGCCAGCGTGCAGAACACGACTGTGCAGATCGCAACCAGCGCCAAAGCGCCACTCCGGAGGGCAATCATGGCCACGGCATCTCCTTAAGCACGCTGTCGGGCAGCTCCAGCAGCGTGACGACCGACGCTGAATGGTACGCCAGGCCCCGATTTCGGGCTAGGACAATGTGTCAGTTTTGAACGCCCTTGCGGGAAACCCGCAGAGACCAGTGTCGCGATGTGCAAAAAGCGAACCATGGATAGAACGGATGACACGGATCAGAAACGGCAGACAGCCGACTGCCCGCCCCACTGCCGTTCCTCGCTCGTCAACTCCCCGCTTTCTGAAGCATTTCCCGGGTCCCTCCCTTGGCTTGTCGGCTTCATCCCCGTGATCCATGGTTCTCGTTTTTCATGCATTGCCGCCGAGCAGGCAGGCACCTGATCGAATCTGAAAGATTCGTCTGGATTCATTCGCAAGCCCCGGACTAGAAATGCCGATGTGTAGTCTCGGTCGATCGCTGGTCGCCGCGGAGGAGTGAGGAGTCGGTTGCCCTGATCGACGAATTGTTCTTCTCAGCGTGCGGCGAGAAACAGAGAGACCTCACAGGCTGTCAACGTCATCGTTCGCCGGAGGACCAACCCATAGCGTGAGCCGCGATCACCCAAGCGGACGTGCCTGACACGACGCGATCGCCGCTCTTCTCGCAGCGACATCCACCCGTCGCGCAACTTCGACACGACAGCCTGACAAGAAAGCCCAGGGGTTCCGACTCCTGGGCTTTTTTTGTTTGCCAGGCATGTTTTGTCTGCAGGAGGTGGAAGTCTTCTGGGGGCCGTGGTGAGCGGAATCTCGCGGTGAAGGTCAGGGTGTCTGCCGTGA